>Ga0126342_10000080_pt1 | contig 58864 bp, 55 predicted proteins | sample Cyp1metagenome_FD_92528 | JGI IMG/M metagenome (GOLD analysis project Ga0126342, IMG submission 92528) | Coral microbial communities from Lord Howe Island, Old Settlement Bay, Australia - Cyphastrea 1 metagenome | ecosystem: Host-associated > Invertebrates > Cnidaria > Coral ...
ATGTGTGTATGTGTGTATGTGTGTATGTATGTATGTATGTATGTATGTATGTATGTATGTATGTATGTATGTGTATAAATGTATCTATGTATCTATGTATGTATGTATCTATCTATCTGTCTGTCTATCTATCTATCTGTCTGTCTATCTATCTATCTATCCATCCATCTATCTATCTATGTATCTATCTATCTATCTGTCTGTCTATCTATCTATCCATCCATCTATTTATTTATCTATCTATTTATCTGTGTATCTGTCTATCTATCTATCCATCTATCTGTGTATCTGTCTATCTATGTATCTATGTATGTATGTATGTATCTATCTATCTATCTATCTATCTGTGTATCTGTCTATCTATTTGTCCATCTATCTGTGTATCTGTCTATCTATGTATGTATGTATCTATCTATCTATCTATGTATGTATGTATGTATGTAGGTAGGTAGGTATGTATGTATGTATGTGTATATATGTATGTGTGCGCGTCTCCCTGCTAAGCCATGCCAAGCCACAAATCAGGTTGGTCTGATCTGCCCGGCTGTTCACGAATTGATTGGTCTGACAGGTCATGGACATGTCGTCGTGTCATGGTGCTTCGAGGTGCTTTGCGGTGCACGGAATTGCTCGGGATTGATTCATGGCATGACATTACTCCAGTATATCAATAGCACAAAAACCGGAGATGGACTGAGTATGCTATGGATTGAGTATGCCTTATATGCGCAAAGTCTTTGGTTTTCTTTGGTTGTCTTGGGTTCCCAATTTGACACAAGTCACACGATTCAAGATAATCAAACTTTACTTGAGCAGGGTACCGACCAGCACTACGCAATTTATGTGAATCCATGAGCACGAAAGATCGGTGGCAAATGGCCGAAAGCTTCTGCATATGAAATTAGATCTAGAGTGGAAACAAGAGAAACCAATGCCCAGTGCTGGCAGTAACCCGACGTTCAATCTGAACATTAAATGTCAGATTCCTGCATGATATTTCATGTTTGATGAGAATCGGTATCATAGTATCAAGTGTTTCATGGTGTCCACTGCTCAACTTGGATGACCAAACTCCACACTCCGAAGACGACTTTACTGCGTCCTTGCAAGCCCAACCAAAATCTGTCCTTTCAAAACGACCCGAACAAACGAACACGGTATGAACACCTATGAACAAATCATGAACAAAGGATCTCAATCACAGCCGCGTGTATTACGAACGTATAGGTGCTGGTGCAATGGGACATATGCAGCATATGCATTAATTAATCATTAATTGATATTCATGTTGCATCTTATATTTTCCCAGGATTTTTGTATTGTGCACACTTTGGAGAGACTTGGGTCGATATCCCGTCTACTTCCTGCCCAGGTGGTGCCCAGCCTTTTCGTTGAACAAACCTTGGGGTTGCCGAGGGTTAAAGCTTCGAAAGCACCAAGGCTTAGGTCAAACACCCTATTCATATGGGGCACCCTGTCTCGCCAACGAATTTGGGATTCCTGAACCACATCGGTGATCTCACAGAGTTCTGAGTAAATTAATGGCAGAATGGCAGCTCCTGATTCCTGATGCCCTTGTAACCACGGGAAGAACCAAGAACATCAGTGGTATCGCGCTACAAAATTCAACACAATCTGGATGAATTTCATGACAGGAAGAGCGCCGACTTCTTGGAACAACTTCCCCCACAGCTCCCCCCTGTCTCCTTGTGTTGGATTTCTGTTCGATACTTTTCTGTGTCAAGTCTTGCAGGCCTCTCATGGCCTCTCACTATCTTCCGATTGGTCCAAAATGTTCAACACATAGTTTTAATAGGGATTAAAAACATTATTATCAATTCACCATGATGAACCACTATCTTCTGATTGGTTTAAAAATGGGATCCGCTTTGTTGTCCGAGTTGCCAAACTGTGCCGAGCATTTAGTCTTGTCTGGGATCCACCTTGTCCAGCGGCTCCTATGCCTCGTTGCGTTGCCATATCTGCAGCATCTTAACAACAAAGTGGATCCCATTTGTAAACCAACCAGATAGTGGCTCATAATGGTGAATTGATGACAATCATGTTTTTAATCCCAAATAACCAACTACAACGTGCTCACACTTCGGAGAACTTTTTCAGTCGGACGTATGATATAATTATGTCAAATTATGTCCATGCCTCTGGACAGATCTGAAGAATTTGTCCTTTCGTGAAGCCGCCACACAAAGTAATGTAAATTGATCTGCAGCGAAAAATTATGCCTTGCCCCACCTGTCTGTGAAGGTCAATCATTTTCAAGAATGTTCAACTCCAAAATTAAAAACTGATACCTACAGTGCACATATCTATCGTGCACATGAGAACCGATGTGAACAGATCAAGGTATAATGCACTGAAACACATGTCAGACGCAGATTTGACCCAACAGTCAACATAGGAGCTTTGAATAAGAGCCAAGAACTGTGGCGATGGGAGCCGCCAATACAATTGCTAGAATCAGACCCTGAACTTGGTGCGCAGCAGCAAGATTGCTCGGAATCTTGAAACAACCAACAATTCGACCACAGAGAAACGGCGCGTGACCATGTTGCAATTTGATCCAATCACAGGCCACGTCGAAGAATGTTGTTGCACCTCATGGACAACGCGATAACTCGAATAACTCGGATGACTGGTTAAGAGATGTCAAGAGATATTAAGAGGAGTGAGGGGGGCTTCAACAAGTTGGGGGCATTGTGCAATGTAAAAAAGACAGTACGCATCATTGAATCTAGCGCTGCATCTGACTGGTCCCACTCAGTGTACAGAATCTCTAATCTGAACTTGAATCACATTTATTGATGCCTGACTGTCTGACACTTAAACTTCTCTATGGAGCCTGACTGCCCTGACTGCCTCCCCTCAAACACAAAGAGGTGACTCCATTGGAGACTGGTATTGTCAATGGCGAAAGCCCCCTGGATGAACCTTCGAAGGCATCGAACTGCTTGAGATATCAACGTAAATAGCATCATGTAGAAACTACAGCAACCCCCATGGAGCCGTTCCTAGCCATTCTCCCATTTTGGAAAAAGCAAAAATCATCAAACCACAAATATTGGGCGAAACAATGGCAAAAGCTTAGGCAGGGAGCCCTACCAGTCAATAGCTATTGAATGTCGTGAGCTACCCTCAGATTCTCGCATTCAATTTGTCAGAAAAGTGAGCCTCTGTTGTGTTTGGCTCGTCAGTTTCCATAGGCAGCCTCATTACAGTCACAGCTTCTGAGACAAGCCAACCTGGGCCGGACGTGACCAGAGGGGCACCCATGGACACCCGGCACCTGATTGGATGTGAAGAAGCAGCAGGTTTTGAACTTCCGAAAGTTCGAAATTCACCTCGCTGATGAAGTCCTTGGCAGCGTCAACGCTGTCGACGCACCCGTTACACTTGTGTAACAGTTGCAAATCGAATTTGATCCCGTCAGCTCATGTGTTTTTGACATGCAATTTCTTAAATCATCTTAAATCAAATGCCAGGGATCTTGGACCAAAGCAGCTTTAGAGTGCAGATTTGAACTCACCATCTTGGAGACGCGGGCGCCGAATCCACCTGGTGACGCTTTCGAAATCTTTTTGAAGATTCAAAAGGCGCAACTCGTGGTCGTCCTACCCGATGGTTTCTGGAACTGGCGAACCCGATGACAACAAGAACGTGAGACATCAAGGGACTTGGCACTTTTGCTTATGACGTAAGTATTGCAAAATGTGGCAGCGAATGTGGTACACGCATAATACAGCTCTGGGGATCATTTCCTCCGCCCAAAGCAGCACATGCTTTGCTTGGGTTGATTTGACTTTCCATGAACATTGTCAATCAACTCTTCAATTCTGAAGTGGGCTTGCCAGTAGCATTTTTGCAAAAGCCTGCAAAGGGTGGAAAGTGATTTTTAAATCAACACCATGAGTGCCTGAGCGGACGGAGAGTCCAAGTGATTCCCTCCTCTCTCTCTCTCTCTGCCTCCCTCTCCCTGTCTCTCTCTTTCTCTCATTTGTATCGCGTGAACTAGTTCCAACAATCTCCTACTACTTATCCTACCTCTTGCTATTTGATAATGATTTAATAATCATCACCAGCAATGGCAATAGCTATGGCTATGGTAAGGAGGGGTGTTTGTCATGTTGCAGGTGGTTGTTGGAAGGGGAACGAAGCTCCCTTCCCGGGGAAAACGCAGGAGACACGCCTGTCTTCTTATTCCCTGCAGCCTCAGCGATGCCGCTGACTGTGATACCATGTTGACCCAATATGGTCCTCTCCTACCTCCAGGAGTTTTGGAATGTGAAAGCAGAACGCTTGAACTTGTCTTGCAGACAAAACAAAATCAGAATGGAACTATTCCGGGAATTACTACAGGTTTCTCCCTGCTGTGGAGATGGTCGTGTTACAAGAAACCCGGTTGGATCCGGTGCACAGTGTGTCCTAGTCATCCAGATCAATCAAGATCCGAGAATTCACCATGCCAATTCATAGTCAATCCATGGAGAAACCCTACATCGCAGGGATCTGGTGTCTTTTGACACGTCCGCATTTTCAACCTTCTGGAAGGGAAACCGCAAATGACAGACCTCCATGGGCTGCATGAAACAAACATTTTTATCATCCCATCAAAAATTAGCATCTTTGCTACAAACGAGAAATGAATCAAGAGGAAATCTGGCTATGCGACATGCGCAACGTCACCAATCCAGTAGCAAAGTACCATGTCACCATACATCACTGCTGAAGCCATGACCCCGTGGTGCCAACCCTGGCAAATTCCATGTTAAGTTTTTATATGTTTTCACATGCGATTTTTTAATGTCTATTGTTTTCATGTCATATTTAGGTTGTTTCATGCTTTTTCCATATGTTTTTGAGAAAACACATTCAATCCTCTGATCGACTTCTTTCAGACCTCCTTTACTATCGAACGTCTTTTGATTGCCACATTCGATGCCGAGGCGCCCATTCAGAGGGGCTGTGGCGCGGAAGAATGACCGGCTCCGGCCGCATATCGATGAACGTAGAGTCAGGTTCCTTATGGGAAGGTGACGCTATGGCGACAGTGCCCGGTGACACGATAACTAAATCACTAATGCGGTACTTTGGGGATCATCGGGGTGGACATTCTCCTTGGCATCTGTGTCCTCGCTTTTCCTTCATCTTGGTTGCCCAATTCCAGACTATAGTTTGAGAGAAACCACAATGAAACTCATACTTTTCCAAGATTGACGTGTTTTTTTTTCGAAAAAAATCACGACAAGCAGCCCACCAGTAGTGAAGTGCCCTGAAAATGTGCACGTGCTTCTGGAAGAGGGCCTAACATGGCACCGGCGTTTGCCTGGTACAGTGATTTGTTTCCAGGTGCCCGTGGGAAAAATTATACTTCGTAACGTCAACGCCGCGTGAGTCAGTTGAATTGCAATTTCTTTGCCGCAGTGTCCTCATTTCTGAACTTAAAGTTTAACAGCTGTCATGAAAATGATCAACGCAAAAACCGCTTTCAAGGTGCTCTGACCAAAGCAGGGCTGGGGGGGGGCGTTGAAAAATGGTCTCAAATCAAGTTGCAAAAGTATTGGAAATGGCAATCGCTGCTGGAAAACCATAAGCTGCAGTCCTGAGTGCTGCAATCTGTCCGGAAAGAATCTGAATTCATGAAAACAAAAAACAACTCGCCCTGACTGTTGTTTGATGACCTGTTTGAACAGCGAAGCCGATCGTTTTCCTCCAACAACTTGAGTCTAACTTGGGGCGAAAAAGAAAATTGTTATTGACTTCTTGCTGGAACACACACACACGCACACATTTTCTGCATTCTTGCTCCCTTCAAAACACAAACTCAGATTTTGGTTCTGCTCAGTTTCTTAATGGGTTAGTAGCCTATTAATGTTTGTTCTTTTACCGTCTCTCTAAACATGTCAGTCATTTTGAAGCATCGTCAGTTTGGTGACTCAATGTACCTGTGAAAGAGATGAGTCAAGATGTCCCAGGTGCCACTGCATCATGGCTTGGACTTTCCATCCGGGCGTAGAGGTGAAGGTCGGGATGCACTTTGTCAGGTCTGAACGACACGCAGGCGCTGCCCACCAGCGCTCGCCCGGACCGACGCACCTTGGGCTACCGCGGACAGCGTGGCGCACTGTGCAGTTTTTTTCTTGCGATGAGGTTTACAACTTTGAAACAGGGAAAAAAACCGAACCATGATATATGATTTGAATGCATAGCATTAATCAAACAACGTTTAGTAATATACCGTGACCTGCCAAAACCTGGAAAAAAGGAGAGTGTAACGCTGTGGAGGCCCCATTTTTACAGTGTTGTGATAATTTTGATAGTTTATGTTTATTTATACTTATAACTCATAACCTGTTCTTCTTGATATTCTTTAATGTCTTCTGTATTACTTGTTTTCGTTGCATTGCTATTTGTTTCGTATTCACTTTGGTTCTGTAAAAACTTATGTAGAATAGCAAACTAGGGGTGGAGGTAGGGCCCATATCCTCGGTTCCAAATTGTGTTCCTTCTTCACAAAAGCAGACTATAAGTAAACCCATGGCAAGTAGCAACAAATCAAGAGTTGTATCTTCATATGATTATAAACAAAAATACGTATATACAGTGCACCCTTGCGTTTCAATACCAACAAATGATTAATGAAATAAACATGTGAACCGATATGTTAAACTGGCGCACGTTTTGACATCACCATAGCCGTTGTTTATACAACTATTTCTATTGCTTCGATTTGGTGGTTTTTACAAGCAAACATTGAAGTACAGCCTTGTCACATTGCAGGGGATGCAAGCAGTTGTAGATGCAAAAATTATATCAAAGGTTAAAGCCTCACAAGATTACTTAGGTTTTGTCCCAGGATTCTCCAATGATTCCAATGTGAGTCAATATAGTTGGCATGAATCACAGGAGCCACAAATGAATAACAAACATGTGAGGTCAGATTTTAATGGCTCTACCAAGCCTTGTAACCAAGTGCTAATTCCATCACAAACTAAGAGTGATCATGGAAAGGCATGGAGCAAATAACTCTTCCGAAGTATACACAGTGCAAAACCATGTTTTCCAACGTTTTGGTGCACATGGAATATGAAAGATCACTTGTACCCAAGCATAGAGCATCATGGCAAAATCAATCTTACATGCACGTAGCAGTGATCACCTTCAACCCATCACAAGCACATCCATTCCAGAAACTTAGTCTGATGCAAAAACCTGTGGCAATCAATTTTGTTTGCATTTGTGCTCTTGTCAGTGGAGTCAACCTGAACTTGCCATTGCCATGTGCATCTTTTTCTTGCAAGCCAGCCATGCAAGCAAACTGTGCACCTATCAATAGTGTCACATCCAAGCTGCACACACAAGCTGCACCAGCAGAGAGCATGCATATACATTACACAGATCATCATGGTTGGTCAAATTGCATATGTTCCTCATTGGCAAAGCCTGCAGGGCCTGCAGGGCAGTGGGTTGTATTGTGTTTTTCATGCTACGCAAATGTTTTCCAGCCGGCATGAAAAGAATATGGGAAGAGAATGCTGACATCAAATTCTGAGTGAATGCACTGACCAACCAAGTTGGACTGCCTGTGGACAGTGCAATCAAAGCAGAAAGTATCTCCAAGGATATGCCTTCATACAGCCATGGCAAGGAGCAGCTCTATCATAACAGTGAAACGGAAGATTGCAAAAACTTATGCTAACACCTTCTTACCAATAAAAAAATGCTGGATGTTACGCATTTTCTGAATGGTACTACCAGGTTAAGATATTAGCACCGGTGACCCTAGCTAGCTAGTTTTTGAATTATCATGCAACAATGAATATAAGTAATCATTGCACTATGTCATGGGTTGCCATCTTGTGTTTGTTGTATTGATATGTTGCAGCACTATTGGTGGCTCTATTTGAAATCAAGTTTTGACTGACCAATATGTAGAGTTGAACTGCCCAAATACCTCAAGGAGAGTATATTGGCCAAGCCAATTATGAAAGGTATGCTTCCCTGGGATGACTGCAGATGGTTATTCAAGTTTACTTATTCAAATAAATATCGAATTTTCTGGGCATGATGAATGTTCTTTAAAAAAATGGTTATTGTAAAAATAAAACGCATATATACTGTATATACTGTATATACTGTATATACTGTAACTGTAAATACATACATACATAACATAACATAATATAACATTACATTACATTACATTACGTTACGTTACATTACATCACATCACATTACATACATACATGCATACATGCATGCATACATACATACATACATACATACATGTGTACATACATACATGTGTACATACATACATGTGTACATACATACATGTGTACATACATACATACATACATCCATGCATGCATGCATGCATACATACGTGCATGCATACATACGTACATACATACATACATACGTACATACATACATACATGTGTGCATACATACATGTGTGCATACATACATGTGTACATACATACATACATACATACATACATGCATGCATGCATGCATGCATACATGCATACATGCATACATGCAAACATGCATAAATGCATACATGCATACATGCATGCATGCATACATACATACGTACGTACGTACGTTACATTACATTACATTACATTACGTACATACATTATATATATATGTTGCTCTTCATAGTGTTTCTTATCTTGCCATCATGTAATGACCCTTGTAGTTGGACAACATGGTCCCAAGACGTAGTGTCATGCTTTTTGCTACTTAGCATTCCCTTGCTATGCATTGAAGAAAAGCATGTTTTAAACACATGATGGAAAGGCCTCATCCAAGATGAGATGGGTTATAGTTGGCATTAGTTTAAAGATAATAAGTCTGCAACATTGTTAAAACTATATAGTTGGATTTCTAAACTGATGATGGCGATTTCGTTTAGTAAGCAATGCATAGACCGTTCAGCCAGACTGTCCGGAGCGACGTCCGACTAGATGGTCCGGCAAGACGGTCAGCCTAACTGTCCGGTTTGAACGTCTGGTTGTAATGAACCGGATTGATTCTAGCCAGTCAATCTGGTCAGATCGTAAATGGATGATCGTAAAAACAGCTAAGTCTTCGGGTCTCTCAGAAGTAACTAAGTAGCAGCCTTTCTGGGTCGGAGGGGGGGTCAAAAAAAACGAAACAAACAGAAAAAAGCATTTTTTTCGAACTCCCCCTACAGACGATTAAGCAGTCTACAAAAAGAAACAGTCACAATATTTGGTGCCAATTTAGTAGAAAGCTTTTTAGACAAGTGAAAGATAGATACGGTTTGAAACGAATTGAAAAGGAAAGGAGACATGGACATAAGGACAAAGTAATTTAAAAAAAATATATATAAATATAAAAAACATTTAAATAACAGTGTTCTAAAAATCATATTAAGGCGTGAGATATTGCAAGACGTGAAAGACAATCCACACAAATGTCTCATCTTACGTTTTGCTGTATTTCCAGAAACGTGGTAAAATGGGGCCCCCATGGCGTGGCTTTCTGGAAAAAGTAGGGTCTCAACACAAAATCAGGTTTTTCATGCTTGGCATTCCAAGTACCCAGGTTTTGGCCCGAAAACAGAGGTTTCCGTGAAATACCATGAAAACCATGTCCAACTTCACCACAGCCATGTTCACTGGCACAAAATTTTGCGTGAATGGACAATGACAGATCAGAAAAAACCAAAAAGATCCGATTTTGCCACTGAAGATCCAAGGAATGCCTTATTTACATGCAATTGGGCACGCGCGCTCTCAGAGCGCCGGGCTATGCTATTTTGCGGTCTGGCCATGAATTTTGCATGCGTTTCTGACTGTGTATTTTGTGACTGACCTCCGGTAAATTCCATCAAATTTGGGGGCGTAGCTGCTGAACTTATCACTAGTTTGCTAAAATACATTTTTTGAAGATCGGGCCATATGTACACGTTGCCCAATAAGGAATCCGCAATTCTTGAATGTTTGATAACTTTGGCTGCTTTCTGATCAGACTTTTCCTGAGAATATAGGGTTCAGACCGAACACTTATATTTTACCAATTGAAAACCCATAATCTTCCCATACAACCCATAAAATTTCAAAAAACTCGGTTTTCCCAACCGTCAAAAATCAATAATTTCCGCGAAAACCCGAAAACATATGTGTTTTGTGGTTCATCAAGATCCCAGGGTTTCCGGGAATTTTGGTGGCCTGCATCCAAATTGAATTTTTCTGGGGACGTGCAAGTACCACAGGAGTAGGGCGTTGATTTTGCAATCCCCGGGGATCTGTGCACATAAATAGGGTCAAATCGGAAATGCGTGCAAATATGAGGCCATTTCTGACGATCGCACATAGCATCAAATAGCGCATGCGTGGTCTAAATATGTGACAGTCGGAGATCGTATTTTGTCGGGAAAAAGGCTATATTGGCTTCAAACTGCCTGCCAGTTGCATGACAAACCATGACGGACTGCGGCAGGAGATGAAAACATGATACTTCAATCTTGGGCAGTGCCGGAAAATGCCGAGACAAACCGTGACAAACTGTGATAAGGGTCAGCGGCTATGCCCTCAAATTTGCTGGAATTTACCGGAAGCCAATCGGAAAATAAACAGTCGGAAATGCGCGCGCAAATCACGGTTAGACCGAGAATATAGCATAGTCGGACGCTCTGACAGAGCGCATAATGCAAGCAATAAAGCATACATTGGATCATCAGGGAATGCTCCCGCATGCTTGCTAAAATTTTTCTTTATTTGATGGGGTGGTAAGAAATGCGAAGAAAGGGGTGCAGCACTTCTATAGGCTTAGCACGGGGTCTGTTGCCATATCTCTTCGCAGTCAATCGATCACGTGATTGTTGTGCTCAAAGTCAGCCGAAACCATAAAGATTGCAAAACGCGCAGCCTTGATTTGCCGTTTTTTCTTAAACCATTTCTTTTTCAGGGTTTGGTTGCTACTTAAGGTATTTACATCATTTACATAAAACAGTTGGTGCAACGTGCTGCAACCGTAGACGGAACAATGTAGAATATCAATGAATATCATGTAACTTTCGGGCAACATGTTTCATTATGATTCATGCTACGTTACAATATCCTTGCTCTGTTTCACAACCTTTCGTTCGCACGTCATTTATATACATGTCATGTTGCCCCTCAATGGAAACTGCAACGGGCTGACCAAAAATCAAATTTCATCCCAAAGGTGCAGCCAGTACCTTTACCTGCGCAAAACATGCATGAGAAAGGATCAATGGGATGGACACCCGTGGAAAGAAGTGAAGACCTTCAAAACTCTCCCTCTTTCTTCCTTGGTAATCGAAATTTAAGGGCCGAAAAAAGCAAAAGGTTCTGTGCAGGAAAGTAAGCAGATAAACAGGAAACAGAGAGTAACGTAATTGTCCAGCTTCTAGACACTTCGCAAAGTAGGATCCATCTGGTTGTTGCACCATGCCATCATAGTCCCCAGAAAACCTCACCACAAAAAGCCAATCACACTGCGGCTTTTGAAACCAAGAGCTGCACAAAGGTTCACTTCCCAACATAAACCAAAAACACGGGAAGCTAACATGAAACAAACCAATGGAGCCAACCCAGAATTCTACTGGGACCTATTGAATCTATTGACTCACTGTTCTGATCATGCTTGGCGTGCTAGAACTGAAACCATTCAATGGAGGCAGGAAACCTGCCGGAATCAGCTCTTGATGGTACTGCATCTGATTTAAAGCCAGGCAACTGAACATATGCATTCATTCGACCCGAACTGAAGTCTGTATCGCTACAACGTGCCAGTTCCAGAGTAAGATGATGTTTGTCTGTGAAATGTTATTGCCGCGAATGTCATATCACGTTGCTGGCAAATGCTGATCCCGATTGACATTGTCAGTAGTGGCCTGAACCCGGCAAGGGCTCTGTACAAGCAACAATTTGAAATCGGCAGGAGGAGTTTTCATGTCTTCCACACCTGCCAGGTGAAGGTCTTTAGATTGTAACAAACCTTCCTTCCTTCTTCCGCCATCCTCCTCCTTGTGCCAGCTTGTGGTCACGGTAGGCATCAATTGGGCATCGCCAGCTCACATGAAATATGGCGAGCTCCACGTCTGTCTGGGCAGCGACCGATGGCAAACTCCAGAGTGGTCTGGGCAGACCCGAACCCTATCGCGGCCGGCAAGTGAGTTAGGCCCGCACCAACCGGCACACATGGACCGAAACCCTATGGCAAGCTTCAGCTCAGTCTGGGCACGGACGGGCCCGAACATATGCCACAAAGAATGTCAGATAGGATGCCAGAAGAGATGCCAGAAAGATACCAGAATAGATGCCACATAGAATGTTGGAAATATGTTAAACAGACTGTCAGAATACGCCAGAAAATGTGTCAGGTTGAATGTCCGAAGAATGCCAGATAGAATGTCAGTAAATATGAAAATATAATGTCAGAAAGAGTGCAAGGTAGAATGTCAAAAAATATGTCACACCGAATGCCACACAGAATTTCAGAACACAGGTCAAACCAGAAAGAATGCAAGATAGAATGCCGACATGTATGCCAGGTACAATGCCAGTAAGACTGTCGGAAAAAGATCAAACACAATGCCAAGAAGCAGGTCGCATTAGAGGTCACATAGAATGCCAGAAAGGATGCCAGGTGGAATGTCAGGCATCAAGCCAAATGAAATGTCAGATGGAGTGCCAGATGAAATGTTAGACAATGTCAGTTAGAATGTCATAAAGGATGTTAGGATATATGTAAAATAAAATGCCAAGACGGATGCCGGCTAGAATGGCAGGCAAAATGCCGGATGAATGTCAGATAGAATGCCACGTGGAGTGTCAGATGGGATGCCCAAGAATTTGTCAGTTAGAACGCCAGAAAAACTGTCAGAAAATGTTCGATGGAATGCCAGACTGGATGCCAGATAGAATGACGGATGAATGTCAGATAGTGCGCCACATGAAATGTTATACTTTTGTCAGCCAGAATGCCAGCGCAAGTGCCAGAAAGAATGTCAAAACAAATATCGGGCAGAATGGCAGATAAAATACCGATGAAATGCCAAAACAATCCAAAACATACATCAGATAGAATGCCAGATAGATAGAATAGCAGGGGGATGCCAGAAGACGTGTCAGAATGCATGTCCGATACACTGTCAGCCTGTAGGTCAGATAGACTGCCAGAAGGATGCCAGATAGAATTTCAGAATATAAGTCAGGTAGAATGTCGGTTGGTGGGGATCACTCGAAGGATTTTTTTTCTTGCTTCGCCCTTGATTCCGGGGAGCAAAATCTCTCAACCGCTTTGACACGCTTGATTGTCAAGACAGGGGGTTCCTTCACTTGAGGCCTCACCGCTCACTGGGGATAAGGAAGGGTCATGCAACGTGTTTGTTTTGGTTGGTATGGGTCTTGGTGTAGCCCTTCCCCCTAGCACATCTCGAGGCCTAGCGTCATCGGAGAGGCTGCCAAAGTACTTCTTTGGATCGTGGTGCGTCGTATTGTAGCCTGATCGGGATTGGGCACGGGTACCGGATAAACTTCTTGCAGGCTGCAAGTCAGTATCGTACATGGCATCAATCATCAAGGCTGAAAGCAACTTGATCCTACATCATGGGGGATTTTATCTGGGTAAACAACCGCCAGGAGAGCGCTGCCTTGTTGACAATTTGTCGGAAGAACAGCTAAGAATATACCGTCATTCAGCTATTTGACTTCTTTTGCATTGATCACCCGGTTAGGATTTGAGCCTGGTCAGAGCTGATCAAACGTGCTCAGGCTGGACTGTTGGAATTTGATCTTTTGGGGATGCAGCCGTCACCCGAATCCGAGCGGATGCTGCTATGAGGTTCACGCCGCTAATGATGTGAACCATCATGATGCACATGTCTAATCTTTTGAACTGTAACAAGTCCTGGCTGTGGAGCATGCAAAGCAATACTTGAAATCAATTGACCTACTGAGGGTATAGTGACAACTCACCAAGGCCCTATTAGAAATATCTTGTGAGGAAGAGGATAATCCCAATCTGTTGGAAAACGGTTTGCCTTCAGGTTCGGGTAAATCCGTAAAAATTGGTTTTCATACTTTTGTGGAACCTATGCTGGGGCTTTAACGATTGATCCATGCATTTCCGATCACTGCGCTTTGGCTTGTATCGGAACCTTATCTCCTTGCGCAAGGGACTTGAGAATGCTGTTTTTAAAAAAAGGCGCCCTCGACTAAACTACCTCAACTAAGGGCATGGGGATAAATATGAAGCTTTCAACTTTGGCCCTGCTACTGCCCACAGCTACCCGCCATTACCCGCTACTAGCCAATTCTCCCGAAGACTGCCCGAAGCTACTACCTGCTACTGCGAAGCGCTATTGCTCCTGCTTTTTCGCCTACTACCCCTACTACTCCTACTACTCTTGGAACTACAGCAACAACTACAGCAACAACTGCAGCAACAACTACAGCAACAACTACAGCAACAACTACAGCAACAACTACTGCTACTATCACTGCTGCTGCTGCTGCGCCTGCTGCTGCTCCTGCTCCTGTTCCTGCTGCTGCTTCTTCTACTGCTACTGCACAAGGGAAGTTTAGAAGCTTAAGCTCCGTTATACGGAAACAAATGTGGAGAAAGTAGTGAAGCGAAGGAAGCAGAAACGGTAAGATAGTAGGGAAGTAGAGAGATGAAGAAGAGGGAAGCGAAGAAAGTAGGGAAATGAAGAAAGTAGTGAAGTGAAGAAAGTGGAGAAGCGAAGAGTAGGGAAGTGAAGGAAGTAGCGAATGCAGAAAATAGGAAAGCGAATCAAAAGTAGACAAGTGAAGGGCAGGGAAGTTAAGACAGTGTACAGAAGTGCTGCCCTAGGCCCACTCTGATTTGCAAGCCGTGCTTGCACAGCGCAGCCGACTTGCGTTGTCAAGGTGGCTGTTGAAGGTTAGGAACCGCACAGGGCCTTTGTGATTTTCCGCGCGCAGTGGGCTCAGTGTGGATGTGGGGAACCAGGTTTGTGCGCCGGGTGTGGCTCGCGCTCGGCCGCGTCCTCCATGCTCAAGTTGACTTTGGCGCGCAAAGCGGCTGCATCCATTTTTTTGGATGCTGTGGTGGCCGACGCAGTTCCACTCTGATTTGCCAGCCATGCTTGCGCAGCGCCGGCGACTTGCTCCGTCTAAGGTTGAAGTTTCGGGACCGCGCCAAGCCTTATATTTTTCTTGACGCCCTGCGTCCCGGCGTCGATGTGGGGAACCTGGTTTGGTGGCTTGCGCTCGGATGCGTCCTTCATGCACAAATTCAATTCAGGCTTGCAAAGCGCATTGGAACGGCTGCGTCCATGTTCTTGATTGCCCGAGTGGTTCAAATTGCTTCCTCAATGTGACTGCTGAAGGTTGGGAACCGGCGAAGCCTTTTTTTCCACGTAAAGCGCATTTCCCGGCGTCGATGTGGGGAACCTGGTTTGTGCGACGGGTGCGGTTTGCACGGCTTGCGATCGAATGTGCCCCGGCACGTCGCCCATGCGAAATTTAAAACTCGGTCAATGGGAAGGGATATCTGACTGCGCTGTTCCATCGGGTTTGATGATTGAGGGTTGCGGTTTGCATTGGACTGTCCGCAGCCATGTTCTTGATTTCGGCGGTGAGTGATGCAGTTCCATTGCGGTTTGCAATTGATTGTAGATAGCACCCGCGTTGCCTCGTGAAGTTGGTTGTTGAAGGGGTTAAGAATTGCATAGGGCCTGGTTTGCGCGGCCTGCGCAGCTTGCGATCGAGTGTGCTTGGACGCGTCTCCCATGCCAAAGTTGTAGTCAGGTACGTCATGACTGACTGCGCTGTGCCATCGGGCTTGGTGATCGAGGGTTAATGGCTGCATCAAGGTTTCGTTCTGTGGTATTTTGCAACTGGCCGTCGTAAATCGTTTTGGCCGGCCGCGTCAGAGTTGCGGAGATGATTTTGAAGTGCTGTTTCTTTTCGGTTCTCGGCGCCTATCAGTGACCTTGTAAAGTTCATTCTACAAACTGCTTCAAAATCGTGCCTTTTTTACTTTTGGTGCCGAGATTCCGGTTTTGGGGCGGCAATTTCTGTTGTCAAAAGCTTTCGCCTGTAAAACCTTCTGTGTGTACAAGCTTCTGCATGTAAAAGCTTGTCTGTACAAGATCTTCCGTGTAAAAGCATCTGCACGTAAAAGTGCCTGTGACTGTGTAAAAGCTTATCTGTGTAGAAGCTTCTGAGGGTGAAAGCTTTGCGTGTGAAAGAGCTTCTGTGTGTCAAAGCTTCTGTGTGCAAAAGCTTTCGTTGTGTGGAAGCCTTCTCTGCGTAAACGCTGTCTGTGTGCAAAAACATCTGGGTGTAAGACCTTTGTGTGCATAAAAGCTTCTGTGTGTAAGAGCTTTCTGTGTGTGTGAAGGCTTCTGTGTGTAATCTTTCCCTGTGTAAGAGCTTCTGGATGTAAAAGCTTTGCGTGTGTCTGTGTGTGTGTGTCTGCGCGTAGAAGCACCTGTGTGTAAGAGCTCTCTGTGCGTAAAAAAATCCCTGTAAAAGCGTTTGCGCAAAAGCTTTCAGCGCGGAAAGACTTCTGCGTGTACAAGAAGGAGCTTGCTGTGTGCAAGAGCAACTTTGTGTACAAGCTTCTGTGCGCGAAAGCTTTCTACATGTAAAAGCTTTCTGTGTGTGAAAGTTGCCTGTGCGTAAAAGCTTCTGCGTGTAAAAGCTTTCCGTGTGCGCAAGTCTTTTGCGTGTACAAGCTCCCGTGTGTAGAAGTGTCTCTGTGCAAAAACATAGTGCGTAAAAGCTCTTGTGCATACAAACTTCTCTGTGTAAAACCTTTCTGCGAGTCAAGGTTTTTGCGTGTAAAGCTTCTTAAAAGCATCTGTGTGTCAAAGCTTCCTCTCAGGAAACATCGGCTCAAGAGGAAGGGGATGTCGAGAGAAGGTGGTCCAGGGAAATGCGGGTCAAGGAAAGAGGCGCCAAAAAGAACCTGTTTTTTTTTCAAGACAAATGGATCTCTAGAGAACAGGGTACAAAGATGTCAGGAGAAACACTTGTCAACTGGAAGGGGATGTGAAGAGCAAGAAGTGTCAGGAGAACGGTGCCAAAGGAAAGAAACGTCAAGAGACGGCGGTGAAACCAGAAAAATGTTGTCAGGAGAAAAAAGTGTGTCAGGCCGCCAAGAGCAAGAGATGTCAAGGGCAAACCGGATCAAGAGAAAGTGGAGGCATCACGGGAAAGGATGTCAAGAGAAAGAGATATTCCGGGGGGGAGGCATCCAAACAAAGGGGGGGGGCACAAAGGATTGCCAATAGAAAGGGATGTCAAGAGAAGAGACCTCAGGAAAGTTGACGCAAACAACGGCTTTGGCAACCAGGTGGTCTGGCTTCGTTCCTATAGACCCTTGATTTCTTTATAAGATTCCCACCTCTTGGAAACTTACTCTTACTACCGCCTGCTGTCTCCTGCCTACTATCATGAATCTGGCACTTGCAGGAATTGCATGGACTTTCTGAATCATGTCATTGTTGTGGATGTGCCATTGTTGCTGTGTCGTTGAGCTGTATGTTGAACCATTGTGCTGCCAAGCAATGCAAAAAAGGACATGATTCGCTAGTGATGATGCTTGTCCACGAATACCTATACTCGTGCCCAAAAAGTAATCTAATCTTTTGTTGCTTTCCTCTCGTGAGCTCATCTGGTGTAGAACGGGCAGAACCAAGCCAGTAATCAGATTGACTTTCTTTATCGCTTCACGGATCGGCTGCGCCCAGCAACTTCGGTAGTAGGTCAATGCCAATCCGACATCGTCTTGCCTGGGCATGATCGGGCATTATTGGCATTGCGGACACGCTGTTAAATTTAAGTCCGGTCCTGATCGGCAACCAATTGAACCGGCTGGGCCTCAAATAAAACCAGCCCATCAGAAGGCATGGGTGCTAGAAAAAAGTATGTCCTGTCTGTGTGTCACAAAGGGCGCATGGGAAAATCACCATCGGAAAGCAAGTGACAGCCTGTGCAGCAATTTGCATGTCACCAGCAAAGCACTTGCGACGAACACGCGCCATCCTATTACAGCGCACATGTTGGTGGTTGGAAAACTTGACACGCGTCCGGGAAGCTTCGTGTGTCCACGGACATGCCAGTGCAAGTTTCTGTCTACACAGTACGCGCCCCAGCAATCCTAGCAGTAGGCAAGAACGTATGGCAAGTCACATGACTTGCAATTTGGCATTGGATTCTTCTGTTTGGCAGAAATTTGAACGTACCTGGACCATACCTGGGCCACACACGCCTAAGTGGTATCAGCACATTTGACAAATATGTACTTGCGTGGATTTGATGCCGTGTTACGCATCGTCTATGATTGCCTTGGAAACGTAGATGGACTCCTCACCTGTGTAGCCTCGGCAGTCAATGGACATGGCGCTGAGTCCAATGGGCCCAGCACCCGTGCCAACCCGCAACCAATGGGGCAGCACCGAGGAATCATCTTCAGCTTCGAGTTAAAGATGATATTTCTGGTGGCCGTGGCCTTTCTACATGCGCCCCCCAAAAGTGGCTGCGGAAAGGGCTGATCTGAAAGCAGCACTACACTCAAGTAAACTTACCCACACATCTTGCTCATTGTTTTTCCCCCGTGTGCTCAAAAGTTGCAGGATGGATTACGGCTTGCTATGGCTTACATGAGATAATGACATTGGTGGTCCTGTGACCCTATGAAACTGGCCACCTAAAGACAATGGCTGAACATCCGTGCCAAGCAGCCCATGCTGCCCACATCGATGGCAGCAATCTGCGGATACTCCTGTGGCACGCCCGTCCGGAAACGAAGTGGTAATGGCCCGCTACCACACTGCCTACTTTAAACAACACATGAATACAAAATGGCAAAATGTTCAACAACGAGAATTTCACATCATATGTTGCCCTACCTGCATGTGTGGCCTCACCCAAGAACAAGACCGAGCTTTCGGTGCTGATATGGGGCGTAAGAATTGCTATGCTTCGATTGCTTATGTTCCTATCGCGCCATTGTGTTCCTATCGCGCCATTGTTTCAGGAAATGCCCGTATATAGGCACCAATTTCCAAACTGCATCAATTTCCAACCAACTGTAGTTCTCCGAAAAGTTAGATGGTTGATCTGCTTTGTTGCCACAAGAAATGTTGACGAGAAACTTGGTGTTGTGGAAAGTGTGCATTGCGCTCACCTCGACTTGAGGCGCAGGGGTAAGGGACGAAAGCTAGCTTGGCAGGGAGCCTGGCAAGAAAACACAAAGGTCACAGCGCAGCTGCGCAGCTTTTTCATCGACGTGGACAAGCGGGTCTGAAGCCGGGGCATGTAGGTAAGGTGAACATGCAGACCTACGTATTGAGGCGATGTCTGTTGGGGGGACGTGGATGCGAACGTGATTATTACGAAGAGGATGAGGAATTTCAGCATAGCCAACATGACGACCAGTGATTGGAGAAGATTCAAAGGTCCACCTGCGGCATCGGAGTGGACCTTTGGAAGCGCGGGAAAGGATAACGCAGTGCAAAACCGAAGTTGAAGATGAGAGGTAGGCGCGCCTGCGCAACATGGAAATGAAGCTAGGCCAAGAGGGGGGAGGGGCCGGGAGGGGGGTAGTTAACTGAGAAGTTTCTCGCGATTGGAGATTCCAGCCCCCACATACCTTTCTAATCTAAAGCAAGAGGGGCTTCAGCTAGCAGAAGCTAGCTTTCGTGACATAGCAACTTAACACCATCACCGCTTCGCGTCATAACTTTCCATCATGATCACGTTCTTGACATTGCAGATCAAAGAATATGTCCTTGTCAGAGCCAGGTCAGCAAAGATGTCTGGCACCCCTGCTGAACGCGTATCGTCTTCAAGATGACATGTTCAGAAGTTTCAGTCTAGATCTAACAATGCTAATGTTCTGGCAACCAAATGTGTATAGCACCGCCGCCGGCGTGCACCCTTCAAAACCCGCTTGGCCGCGCGGCCGGTACAAATCCGAATACTGACATGTCGTTCAGACGCTTCATTGACGTGCTCGCTTTTCGCAATCTCAACTACGCTCCGCTGAGCGCTGAAGACCATACCCGGGCCTTTTTTGCACCCTAGAATTTCCATCTTTTCCAGAACTATAGCCTTACGGGGTTTCGGGTAAGAAAACAACCTGCGGGCGGGTTTCCGTATCTGGGCACGTTTAGAATAAGTTTTGGGTGGCAAAGCACCAAAAAAAGAATAAGGCACCAAAACCGAAGACGGACAAGAGAAAAGGAATCGGGTGTGATTTGGTTTGATTCGTGTGATTTGGTGTGATGGGGGTTTGGATATCCCCTAAACGGTGTTGAAGAATGAGTGAGCTTAGGAGCACGCCTCATTTTTCTCAGATCTGAAATGCAACAAAATGGATTTAGGCTGAACAAAAATATCTACGCGCAGGAATTCTGACCGGCGCAGAAATTTCGGCTAGAGAAGCTTCGGGCGGAAGCAATGGGTCGGACAAAGGCGTATTAGACGTAAAAAGGCATGTGACAAACGGTTCAGATTCTATGATGCCGGGAGGTATACATCTCAACAAATCTATATGCCCCCTGTATGGTTACACTTTCGATTCTTCAGAACTGTCTCCTTCAAGAAGGCTTCCTTCTGCGCCCCGTAGCTGTCAACCCAACTGTCCATGCTCACCTTGCAAGTTTCGACTTTGCCAGTTCTGCAGTCTTGAGCATGCGGAAACAAAAGTAAACACTTGAAACTTGAGACAACGTGGGCCACATGAGGGACAAGGAAAGCACGGTTTAGCGTACTTAGTTCAGCAGCCTTCACCGATCTTTCAATCGACATTATACCACCAGGAAGTGACGCTGTCGAAAGACAAACGGATAAAATTGCCGAACTGTAAATCCCAGTCGCGTGAAGTTTTGTTTCGTTTTGCCCGCAGCCTGAGCAGCTAAGTCAGGACAGTGCAGGCGGAAATCTGACAGGGAACACGTTCTAAATCAGCGCCTCAAAATCACATACATATATTACATATAGACGAAGATGCATTTACAAATGCGTGCGTATACGCGCGCATATACAAGACGATACCATACCAAACAGCACAACACAGTACACTAATTACAGCAAAAAAAGCAATACAGTACAGTACAATACAATACGGTACAATACGACCGGCTACCATACAATACAGAAAACACCATTGCGATACCAACCAATACAAACATTACATACATAGATGCATGGATACAAAGATAGATCGAAAGAAAGCAAGAACGATAGATGCATACATACATGCCATACATGCCATACATGCCATACATGCCATACATACATACATACATACATACAGACAGACAGACAGACACAGACAGACAGACAGACAGACAGACAGACAGACATACAGACATACAGACATACAGACATACAGACACATTGACATACAAACATACAAGCATACAGACATACAGACAAACAGACAGACAGACAGACAGTCATACCTACATACATACATTACATTACATTCCATTACGTTCCATTACATTACATTACATTCCATTGCATTACATAACACTACATACAGACATGCAGACATAGGCACATGTACGTGCATAGATGCATACATACACGCATGCACACATACGTACAAACATGCCATGCAAACAAACGAACAAACATTCTTACATACATGCATTTGAAAATAAATGTGTGTAAAGCGTCAGACGTATCTAACATAACAGTTCAAGAGCAATCTGCAAATAGATGTGTCTATACATATATTTATCAAGCAAGTTGCAAAAAGTATATGGGGGAGTCAAGAGGGTTCAGCACAGGTACAACAAGACATGCGCCACGAACATCTACAGGAACCCTCGCTTAACCAGGTGGGGCTTAACCTGCTCCACATTAAATCCCTAAAGGGCTTGTCATAAAGGGCTTCCGCTTCTTAGAACGAAGCCCTTGAACAGTTCCGAGCTGTCAAAAGTATACGGAGCGCGCGCCGGGGGAACTGGAGACATTGATGACGTGGCACTTCAAGTACGCACGCGCACGTGTGCACTGCAACTCGTCGCGGAGGGGAAAGAACGGTTCAAGTTCATAGAACCCGGCGACCGCCTTAAAGTTTCCCAGGGCATTCGCCTTCATAGGCTCAATGAACAAACAGCCTTTGTTTAATCATCATTTGTGCTGTTTTTAGAAACGCTGCATGAGACAGCTAGTTCAACAGTTCAAAACACGTGGCATGTGCGTCGCAATGATCAGGCGTGATATCCTCATGTACCGTGGCCGCATTGTTGAACCTCTCTGCAAAGCAGCAACGCAACACCCTGTTGGTTAAAGCAGGGTACACACACACACGGATAATTGCGCATACATGTCCCCCAGTACAGAGAATGTCGCCTCTTCTATCCTCAGTCACTAGTGGCACGGTGAACTTGGCACCCAGCTGGCTTTCACAGAATATCAGATTGTCAAGTGCAAATCGCGGTGCCCCAAAGTTGGCAAGCAACTGTTCCACCCAACCACTTTGAAAGGGCAAACCAAACACACATAGTTCTGTACTAGAAAAGGCACCTTCCCATGATTGTTGGCTACTTGGCTATTTGACCAAGACATTTGCTGCTCGACCCCTGGCCAAATTTATCAAGCTTTGAGGAAGGAATGGTCAACAGCGACAATTTGCTACCGAGCCTAGATGAAAAGAGAAAACGTTGATGTTTGAGATTGTTGGAGTTTCCTGCATCCTTTGCAGAAATGGTCATTCCATGTCCATGCTTAGCCCCATTGTTCAAAGTTACTTCAAAACCTGTGAGTTAAACATGAATTACGCAGGAGCGAGAAGGCGCATCAAATGTGCATCATCTTGTTCCATGTAATGCCTTTGGGTCTGAGCAACCTTTATCGTTCGCATCGTCAAAGTTGATACATCCTGCCAATGCCCAAATAGGGCTTGCCTGACAAACAGGGACTGAGCTGGCGACGGCAGGCATTAGGATTGTGATCGCGCAAGTCGAAACAAGCAGAAACATTCCATTCTTCACCTATGCTTTTGCGTCAGTTGCTCTTGGGCAAACTCACCTTGGCCTCATAACAACAGTTTCGGACAGAAGTGGGACCGGGCTACCCCAAACCATAGCCGCAGCACCAGCACAAGCACTGCTTTTCATGCAGTACAATCGGAGCAAATTTTCTCAAACAGCCAAGTTGCCGCATTAGCACCTTTCTGAGGAGAGATCTCGGTGTGATAGCCTGGGCAAGTTCAGCGCGAATCAACTTCAACTGCCAGCTGAGGCAGTGATGACAGAGCAGCCACCCTGCTGGCAACCAGCTGACAAAGCCACACCGTGAAAAATGGGTTTGGGATGGTTTGGGTTCCAAAGATATAACAGCGCATCTCCGCGCCAAGGCAAATGTCTACATGGAGCACCCGCTTTGGTCAGTTGCTGCGGTGTACCAAAAATGCTCGGCGGTATTGCCTCATCTGAGCACGATTGAACTTATGCCAGCTCACTTGTAATTCCCCACCTGCCAGGTGAGGGTCTCTAGCTTTTATCAAAACTGCATGCTGCCCACCATAGATGGTAGAATAGAATGCAGAAGAGAATGTCAGAAAGAATGTCGGATAGAATGTGAGAAGGAATGCTGGAAAGAATATCAGAATAGATACCACGTAGAATGCCAGAAAGAATATCAGACAGAATGTTAGAATAGATGCCAGAAAGAATGTCAAATAGAAGGCCAGATAGAATTGCAGATAGAATGTGAGAATAGAGGCCCAATAGAATGCCAGATAGGAAATAAAAACACATGTCAGGTAGAATCAAAGAATGTCAGAATGGATGCCAAATAGAATGTTAACATAGTATGTCAGGATGGGGATGACTCGAAGTGAAGTTTTTTGCCGAACGTTGGCAAAAATGTGGTTGTGGCACTTCTCTCATAACAAAAACGCAGACCTGTCTGCTGTGGCTTTGCGCAAGTCTTGCAGAATCTCAGCGCAAGCTCGCAGACCAGAACGTGTGCAACATGAAATTGCGCTTTCAAATCTCAGCATATCAGGTGAAAATTTGCCAGGCGGCCAAATCAAATGTTAGGACGCATGTCAGAATATACGCCCCTGAATGCACAAATGTATGTCGCGTGAAATTTGCCAAACCACACGTCACAACACATGTCGGGATATGCGTCGGAACAAATGGCACACCAGGTCAAACGTCAGGTTTCTGGGAGCGGCCACTGTCAAAATAAGCATCAGAAAACGCATCAAAATCAATGGCATGCCATCGGTTATAATTCCGTTTTGGTGTCACAACCAATGTCAGAATTACATGCCGGCATAGTTCAAGTCAGAACAATTATACGTGTGACCATTTTGTCCGACTGTTTCTATCACGGCAGGGATAGGATACGTTTAGTGTTTTGAGCTACATCGGCCTTTCCCGACATACAACGAAAGATGCTGAGAGATGTTGAGAGATGTTGAGAGATGCTGAGAGATCTCCAGTGTTGCTTTAAAGTGGGATTATTTCGTCCTTTCCAACGAGCCTAGGAACCCAGAACTTCCTCAACCCAAATCTGCACCATCACCGTCATGAGATCCTCAGGTCACAAGTAAGCTGAACCAAGACTCGAACTGTTGAACTTTAGATCCCGCTAGCCTTGCAAAGATATAAGATTTGACAAGATCATGTGAAACAAATTGCAACCATCATCAATCATCTGCACCCGGCTTATGGCCGAGGGCAGGTGCAGCAGGGTTTCAGAAGTGACCCAGTTGCACTCGAAGAGGCCGATAGAGATGTTATGACCTCTGCAACAGACCAATTGCTTCCTTGACCGCAAGGCAACCCCATTAGCCACGGACTTTCAGGCCACCAAAATCACCAAACAAGTTCAAACATCTCCAAGAAGATTGCGCACACAGCTTCCAAACAACGCCTGATTTCTTCTCATGTGCCGACGTTTTTGAATATCAACGCCAGGATCAGTGGGGTGGGCGCCAAGCTCGGAAAGCTTTCCTAGAGTTTGTTTGCTCCAAACAGATTGCTAGAGAGTAAATGGTGGAAAGTTGCTTCAGAGGTCAGTTAACGAGAAAGACCACTTCAGACTTTTTCCCTGCACCTCTCTTCTGGTTCAAATGATTTATGACGGCTGAGAGTCAAACGGCAGCCTTTCTTAGCCACGTAATTTTTCCAGGATGGGTGACAAAAAGGGCTCAAAACTCATGAGTACTCATCATATATCATCATGTTTAAAGGCAACATGATGCTGCATGTTTGTCTTCACCGATGTGGCTCAAGCATTCCAAGATTTCCAAGCGCCGTGCCATGATCAGTCTGGATGTATTTCCGCTCCAAGTCCTTGGCCCAAGGCTCTCCAAATTCCCATGCAGCCTTGACTGTTTGAATACAGGAAAACCGAAACCGTCAAAGAGCCAACCTTACATGAACAATTCTTCCCTCAGTTGATTTTTGCTTGGTGGACACGTGGGAAACAGGAACGTGTAACATATATTAACATATCACACCTGCCAGCCATGGGTTGTTAAAACATGTTAAAACTATGTTTTTTTTTTTAATCATGCGTCATCAACATAAAGATCATAAAATCTTTGGAAACAACCCATGGAGTTTCCACAGATTTCCCCTTGAGAACGGCAATCCGTAACGGATCTGTGAAAACCATCACTGTATCTCCGTCTCCGATGTCTCCGATGTCTCCAGGCTTCTGGTACCGCATCAGAGAGGCATTGCGTCGCTCCTGTCATGCTTTGATGCCGGAAGAATCGGAACATCTTGCAAATCTTACGACCTCTTACAGCCACATCGCGACTAGTTGCACCTGGATCACCAGTTTTCCATGCAAAACATGTCGCGTGTGTAACCACCATGTCCTGCACCCAGACCGCATCTGAGAGAAATGGAGCTGGGCCAGGGAAATTTCAAGATCCTAACCTTCTCTTGATCAGAAGTCTTGCAAGTCACGAAGGCTTGAGCCAGCACCCGCTCAATCATTCTTAAACCGTGGGCAGAGAGTTCGAACCTTTTAACCATTGACTTGCTTGTTGTTCCCGATAGATCCTGCGAAAGGTTTTTCCCAAACAACTACTGATAACATCAAGTTCAACATCATCTACTTCATCATGATCATCACCACCACCACCACCACCACCATCATCATCATCATCACCAGAATCACCACATGGGGCAACATACATCCAACAACTACATCATCTAGATCACCTACGCAATCTTCCACATCACCTGCACCATGTACATCAAAACCCACACCACCTACATAATCTACAGGGGTGCTCACATGTAGGTGTTCAATGCCTATGAACTTCTACAAAGCACCGGCGATGTCAGTTGCGGAGGAGTTGGCTTTTAGGTCATCAACTTCTGCCTATGCCACAAAAATCCCACAAAACAATTGAAATCTTGACCCTTCTATTCTTTCTCCCTACAGTGGCAGGGGCAGCCCCGCGACGTCCATCAAAACGTGACCCTGCCAGGGTTGCGCGAGTCGGGCGTCCAAACGTGTGGCAACGTGGGCATTTTGGGCACGGGCAAAACTCTGCGGAGATCATGCGCGTCGAACTATACAATGCGGAGTTGTCCTTGGGCAACCCTTTTACGAAAAGAAAGTGAGCAAAAAAACGAAGATTTTGGAGCGTGTCAAAGCTACTGTGTGCAAAGGCTTCTCTGAAGTAAAATTTTCTGTGTGTAAAAGGTGCTCTGTGTAACGGCTTCTCGCGCAAAAAAAATCTGTGCAAAAGTGCCCTTCTGTAGAAACATTTGCACATAAAGCCTTCGCTGTGTGTGTAAAAACTTCTGCGTGTAGCAGGTTCTGTGTGTAAAAGCTGCTCTGTGACTCTGTGCAACGGTTTTTCTCTGTAAAAACTTCTCTGTGTGGCAGCAAATCTGTGGAAAAACTTCTGTGCGCAAAAGCGTCTCTGAGCCAAAGCCTCTTTGTGGTAAAAAAATCTCTGTGTAAAAGCTTTGTGTGCAAGCTGCTCTGTGTAACGGTTTCTCTGTGTAAAACCTGTGTGTGTGTGAAAGCTCTGTGTGCGTGTGCGTAAATGCTGTTGTGTGTGTAACGGCTTCTCTCTGTCAAGGTTTCTCCGTGTAACAGCGGCTTCGCTGTGAAAAATGCTTCTGTGTGCAAAAACGTCTGCGCAAAAGCATCTGTGTAAAAGTTGACTGTAAAATCTTGTGTAAAAGCTGCTTTGCAAAAAGGCTTCTCTAATTAAAAACTTGTCTGTGTAAAGGCTTTGCGCGTAAAAGCTTCTTGGTGTCAAAGCTTGTGTGCAAGAAAGTTCCTGTGCGTAGTAGCTTCCGTGTAAAGCGTCGGTGCGTAAGAGCTTCTATGGGTAAAGGCGTCTGTCTGTCAAAACTTCTGTGTGTAAAGGCTTCTGTGTGTAAAAGCTTCTGTGCGTAAAAGCTGCTCTGTGTGAAGGCTTCGCGTGTAAAACCTTCTGTGTAAAAGCGTCTGCGCGTAAAAGTTTCTATGGTTAAAGGAAAAAACTTCTGTGTGTAAAAGCTGCTCTGTGCAAAAGCTTATGCGCGTAGATTTTTTTTTGTGTGTAGGACGTCTGCGTGTAAAAGCTGCTCTGTGTAGTGGCTTCTCTGTGAAAAAGCCTCTCTGCATAAAATAGTTTGGCTGTCTGGCTGTAACAGCATAGATGGTTTGCGAACATATCTAACCCAGCTAGATTTTACTGACATCAAAACCACCCTGTGGGGAAAAGCAGCTGTAGCAAGAGGAAATGTATGATATTTCATGTTCATCGGTTGTCATTCATCACCATCTTCAAGGTCATTCGTATTCATCATCACATCTTCTTTTGTATTATCTTCTTCTCTTCTTCCCCCTGCTTCTTTCAGGCCTGACTGTCGTCTAGTTTCTGTTAGGGCTGTGGGACATATTGGGAAATGTTTCGCACCTAAACCCAACAACCGGTTTTGATATTCTCCCCATGGGTGGCCAATACCCATTCTGTATTCTTGGTTGCCAAGGGCAATAAAGCAAACTTTTTTAAACATGTATAACATATGTGCCACATGATTCAAGTGCAATGTATTGGAGAAACAAGTGGTTCCTCCACACCCTGGTGAGTTGCTCCAAAGCCTCGTGAATTTCAAGCGCTTTGTGAATTGCGCTAACAGCGCTAACACATGTTGAAAACCCTTTCGGACTTACACGATTTATTCGGTCCGGATTTCAATTTAAAGTATTTTAAAGTTAGAAGCGCATACCTTGCCAGTGGCTCCCGGCACTGGCTGAACAAAGGCAATACTCCGGAACTAGCGTTGTGCGAATTTCACGCTTACCTGTGCTTACCTTTGCTCAGCAGTTCCACAAAAAAGGGACGGCACTTGTTCCTGCCCTGCAAAAAGGTTGAGCGCATTGGTGCAAGCAAATCATTTGCTTGAACAAAAGGTCAAAACTATCCAGGACACCTCGAAAATATCAAGTTAAAAGCGCCACGCAAAATTGTTATGCGCCGCAAACAAATTGACAATCCGAGACGCCAAACGGTCGCGAGAACCCCCCTGCTTCCGCGCCTGAGCCTCGGCAAATGAACCGAAGGCAAACAATAAACCTCAGCGCAGCAGGGTTCCGGATGTGATGGTGCAGACCGTGCAGTCCTGGGCAGCTTCATATCTTCCTCTGCAAAATACAGATCTGCCAAAAAAACCATGGGTGCTGACTTTATGTCTTGCGCCTTGGAGATGTTTTGAGGCATGTCTGCACCTTTTGCAACTGGCCGGAAATCCCAGACTGTGCCAAGGAGTTATTTGTGGCTGCACTTCATTGACCCAAAACATACCAAGACCAAAGCCCCAAGTCTCCAATGCTTGGACGCTGAGTGACAACATGCGCCATCTGCAGGTTGGGTAAACAGGCAGGATGCTACTTCCCATGGCGGGGCTGGCGCACTGGCGCACGCCCGTATCAACGTTGCCGGACTCCTAGCGCTGCATGAATTAAGGACTGCTTGGGCCCAATTTCCAACATCGAACGGATGCGGCCCATCGCTGGCTCTGTGACCTCGTGACCTGGGCTTCGTTCGTTTCTCATGGGCCATGCATGGCCATGGTGGGCTGGGCATGGCAGGGCCGATTCTGGTCAAATTTTGATTTCAATCTTGCCACTGAAATGCTTTGGTCTTGCCACAGTTTTTGCTACGATGAAACTTGCCGACTGTAGCTGAATCGTATGTATTGGGCGGGCATTGGGCGAAGATGTGAGGAGAGCTGAGGAGGAGCGAGAATAGTTGAGCATTGAGAAAGGTTGAGGATGAGGTGAGAAAAGAATTGAGAAGATCCGAGACAACACCGAAATGCCGCAACTCCTATGGGCAAAACTTGTCCTTCACTCCTGTAGTAGAACATTTACTTTCTGCTGGAAGTCTGCCACTGGCCTTGTGCGGGCTTTTTTTATGATCTTGTATGTTTTACAATGAAACTTCCGCCCCCATGCTACTTGTGGGCTACATATACTTGACTTTGCTTCGCTTCCCTTGATCAGGGAATCTGATTTGCTGCAGGCAAGGGTAACCTTTTCGCTGTCTGCGCTGATCTGATTCAGAAATCACCGACGTCTGGCTCCCCTTTTCCGCCAGAAATTTCGTGTGAATCCTGCACGGGCTCACAAAAGACAATAGGTATTCCAACAAACACGACGGCTTACCCCTCACTCTTTGAGGTCCTCTTCTGAAGTCTGCGTCCCCAGAGCAAGATCCACTTCCCTGCAGGCATCTGCCATCACAAAATGATAGATGCAACATGAACCCGTCGAGGAATATGCTGCCTCAGAATCTGCCGGGCTTCCAAGATGGCCTGAACCTGGTACAGGCAACAACTTCTCCAAAGCTTTCAATGCGTATCGAAATAACATGACCATGTCACGCGATGGCCCATTCCCATGGGTGATGTCATATGGTGCTTCTGATGCTGCATGTTTCAAGCTGGTGAAAATCCAGCTTCGGTTTGGGCGGCCTCTGGTGAGCTGCTTTCAGGCTCCACGGTTACATCCTCCATGATTTCCGATGATTTCCGAAATCAGCAATCAAAATGGTGGATAAACCTGAGGATGCACAAGCCTTCAAACAGACTGTCCCGGCAACAGACCCCAAACAATGTCAAGGAGGGCGCCTGCAGAAAAAAGCAATGACAAGAACCTCTACAAGATCTTCGCACAAGGCCTCCGAAAGTACCGCGCAAGATCGTCATGAGCAGCATGAGCATGAGCAAGACCCCGAAACAAGAACCTCCTAAGATTGCAGCCTACAAGATCCTACAAGAGCTTGCATAGAAGCAGCTCTGCATATCGTCAAGATAGTCATGGGACCATGGGAGGACCCAAAGAAATCCACCAGGATCAGGACCTTCCAAGATCTCTTTGCCCCAAAGACCGCGTCCCGCAAGAGTTTGCCGATGCAAAATGGAAAGGGAGCAAAACCTGCTGGAAATGCCACCCATGATTTATGATGATAGATCTAAAGGGGTTCCAACCTCTCGAAACTTGGGGAAGCAACAACGACGTCGATAACACATTCCCATTCCTTGTTGCTACGCATTTCGTGACAATGACATGTTTCTTTTGTACTTACTGGACAGCTCTATATAAATAGATATAAATAGTTACGTGCGCCCTTGACATCCCACGCCTAACTCTTGCTACTGTTCTTTGAATAAAGGTGAGGTGGTTAGACTGTAGTTCAAATCAAACAGGATGTACTTAAAAAGTAGCTGCAGTCGATCGCTTACACTTCCAAAGCATTCACAAACCCGCTGTTTACTGAGTGTGTTTCCAGCGAGACTTCCTTCAAAATGGAAGATCGAGGGTGGCAAAATTAGAAGGACATGCCGGCGCGAGCCCTGGATCAACCCAGCCTTTAACACCCCTACAGTGCCGTAAGAACCCCATGGTATGAACACACTGCAGACAGAATCGCTCTATGTAGCTATGCGTCATATTATTTGAATGATGACAGCAAGGATCATCATAAATCTGTGGTCCGTTTCTGATGCGATCAAGCAAAGAGGCCGCATGCGAATGCCAGAAAGACCAAAGGGTGGAAATGAGATGCGATCAGCGCACACGCGCGCCAATGCTCCTGTGAATCCGCCAGAAAGTCCCGCAACTCGACGGCATATCTAGGCGAAGGGTGAAGCCAGAAACACATGGAAACACATAGAAACACAACACCTTCACTGTTTTCAATCCTTCTCACAAATACCTTTCTTCGTTGTCCTCATTTGCACCTTGTCTGATTCGGTTTGTCAACGTTTGTACTGAAAAGGACTCGAATGGCAATTGCAGTGTGTTGGAGACAGCTCCAACTGAATGTTTTTTTTGGTGAAAGGCCCAGATGTCTCAGTACTCTAATCACATCCAAAATGAGGAAATGACAGCGATGCTGCCATGGCACTTCTGAAGCCGTTGCCGGGAATCCGGAATCACAGTCAAAGTATCCTTAAGTCGTCAGGGTGTCGATGTGCTCAAAAGGAATGATTTCATGACTCAGCAGAGCTGCATTCAGCACTTCCATTTGCTTCTTGATGTCTGCCTTTCCAGGCGCAATCTCAGAAAAAATCCCGTCCATGGAATTTGAGTGGGGTCTGTGGAAAAAAATAAGGATAAGAGAGGCCAGCGCCTCAACGCCAGAAAAAAAGGAAGGTCCCACGTCTTCAGCGCACAGAAAAAAGATAGATAGAAAGTGCCAGTCTTGAAGCCAAATTTTGACACAGTGCAACAACAAGCTTTGGTACGGCAAATCTTTTCAGAAGGAAGTCGATGAATGGAGCAACGTTCAAAAAGCCTCTGTCGCACCTTTCACTAATCATTCAAGAATGTTGGCCACTGCTCAATGTTTGGGGCATAATTCATTTTGATAATTTTGGTTATACTCATTTGGATCATGCCAAGTCTGCGATACATCGATGCCTCCTCCTTCCCTTCAGCTTTCATAGCTTCGATCTTCGAACGCTGCACGCCCTGCAACTCTCATGCTCCAACATTGCGCAGTTGCCCAAAGCATGCAAAAGGAAGACACGAGATTTGCCACAGCCATTGTCACAGTTGGGCACTGTGTTGCAAAGTGCATTTGCATGGCTGAAGCTTTCAAGGAATCAGCTTCACTTCGTCCTACTTTTTTTGGGGACAAGCATGCTGTTCGATTGCCAGTTGCCGCACGCGTGACCTGTACACGGCAGGCGCCGATTTTGGCGAGACTCTGTGCATTGATGCTGTCCAAGTGGACGGCTCCCAGCAAGCCCGGGAGCTCTTCGGAGCTATTCGAATCGTTCGAGCTATACGTAGCGACGTAGTGCAAAAACAGAGGTGAAGGTTTTCCCTCGTCCCTCGTCTATAGACAACATGGACAACTTCCAAAGCAAACTTGGACAAATCCTTGGAGAATGAGCAAACAAGGGTTGTTCAAAGTTTAAGTGACACCAACGTTTTATCACTTTGGAGTGCTGTCTTACGCAGCTGCAAAGAGCTGTGTAAGGTAAAACGTGCCATTTGAAGCACGTGCAGCACCAATGCCGCAAAGATTGAACCGGCCACTTAGATTCCTGCAGAGGCCCAAGATGCATTATGCTTGCATGCCGCCTTTGTGAGTCTGTCTTCTTGGTGGATAAAACAGATGATATGGGTATGGATTGAATACAGTTGCAAACCTATGACCTTGATGAATCAGCAATTCATGACGACTGTTAAAACTGATGTTCCCCTAACCCGTATCCACATGTCATCCACATGTCATCACAGTCTCTTTTCATGTCCGGGCGAATTGATCCAGCCCTTGACAGCAGCTCCAGCAACATCAGCAATGCCATTGTTGAGGGCCTTACAAGGTCCATCCACAATTTGGGCAACATATCACCAAAAGCGGTAGTTTAAAATGTTTAAACACAAAGAATTTCATTATCTCATCTGCAAATCAATACCCAACATGTCAAGCTTGAAATGCAGAGCACGGGGCGTCTGCCAAGCTCTCCAATATCATCGCATTCGCAGATCAGGTTGCCGTGCAATCGTGTTTTGAAAGTCCTTTCCGCTCCGAGGCTCCAGGACATCGGACGGATCTTGGGACCCCAACGAGATTCTCCGCAGCAGATTGATATGCCACAGGATACGCACGAAAGCGTTGATCCACTCCGTCATGGCCTAACAAAGCAAAACTCGCGGGCCACCAGATTTCGAAGACCTGCCTCATTTTTTTTTAAAGAACGCCATGTTCCACATTTGTTTCTTTCAGCTTGCCTTATATTGAGATTTATTGCACCATTTCTGGTGAACCCGATATGATGATAATTTTCCCCATAATTCTCGTATTGTTTGTTCGTAAATCCTGGTAAATCCACCATGGTTAAAAACACCCATTTCGGGACAAACCCAGTGGATGCAGTTGCTGCTATGGGACTAAATGGAGCAGCGCCCGAGGCCATCTGCTCAGCATGTTCTCGAGCAATGCGCGCAATACCATCGTTCCAGCGTAAGGGAGGAAGGCCCTCGACACGACATAACGAAATAACCCATGTTTTTTCAGTGGGCATTGGTGGGGTCAGCATTTTTGGAACCAAAAATAGGTCGACATTCATTGGGTTCTGCTCTGGACCTTCAGAATGAGTCAGTTTAATCTGTTGAAATGGACCGCTGATGTTTCCAGCCTTGGAGGCGCGGTAGCGATTGGTACCATCTAGTGCTTGCCTGGCGATGAGTTCTGGGTCCTTGGCACGGTTGCTACAGTTGGTACAGTACTTGACAATGAAATACACGATAAACAAAAACATGAAATCCGATGAAATCCGATGAACATGAGTGAAATGCGTGACATCTGAAATCACCCGAGGACTTAGAACAAGATTGCCAGCAAACTGCTCCAAGCTAAGGATTCCACATAGCTCCGTGCCACCAGTGTTGAATAGCTGGTGGCGGGGGCTGACTGATGTGAAAGCCGGTACCTGGGAGACGGATAGGATGGACATAGACATGGACACAGTCGACATCACTTGACAGCAGTCGACAGTTCGGGCACTCGTCAGCATAGCTGGGCATTCCAGCGATCTCCTCTTCAACTCGCATCTTCTCCAGGTCATTCAGGGTGAAGTGCTGTCAAGTGCTGGGGAAATCCGGAAATGATTGGATCTTAGCTGCTGTTAGCTGCTGCTGACAATAGAAAGTCAGGGTAAGGACGGTAAGGACGATAAGGACGATTTACCAGGTTGTCACACAGGTCCTATGTGGGCCGATCACTCCACAGCGACTCAGGGGAATCCGTACATGTCTTCCTCATTTCTTCTTGATTTGTATAGGATAGTTCTACATGGCACAGGCACATCTGTTTGGGTTTGTCCAAAAAAAACAAAGCACCTCACACCTCAAAATCCAATGTTTTACCACTCCAATTGTTGTAGGATAAGGTATATCATGGTACCTCCACTTGATGGGGCCCACAATCTTCCACTGTGGCCTGGGCTCGTCGGCCGGGTACAGCACCGGCCGGACTGGCTGGTCTTGCGAATGCGCCACCAACCCCGCGGTTGCCGCGATTCTTCCGGGCTTCTTGGAAGCCTCGTGGGTCCTGGAAAATCAACCAATCACTGGCATGTGAGGCATCTAACGCGTGACAAACAGGGAAACAAACAGATGCAGTGACAAAGAACACCAAATCTTGCCACAAAAATAATGCTTCCATCATCTGGCAGCTCAACATATCTGTGGTTTCATCTCCTTCAAGCGCATCTCAGTCAGTGCTGCAATGTGCTGCCGCCTGGCATCTGTCCTCCAGAAGCCAACGCTGGTATCTTGAATTTCGTTGTAACAGAGAAGTTACAGCCGACGTCAACAATCAGGTGGGATAGCACCGCATTGACATCTCTACATCATCTACCCTCTGGTTATGTCAAAATAGCTATTGAAAATGGCCCAGTCGAAATAGTGGATTTTCCCATTAAACATGGTGATTTTCCATAGCTTTTTGTATGTTTAACAGAGGGTAACTGAATCTACATATCAGGTGCCAGTACCAGTACCACTCGTCACGAGCTCCACTCCTTGACAGTGTAGGATAGCCGCCTGTGCCAGCTTGCACCGGAGGTCTGCTGGCCTCCGCCAGAGTCGAACGTCAAAGAACTAAACGTTGATGTCTCGAACACAAACTGTACATGAATTAAATTATTAAATTGCTTCTGTGAATGTAATACACATAATAATATCTATATATATCTCTATATATATATATTAATATCAATATATATATATATATATATATATATTATATTAATATATATATGTATATATTATAGATTCACCATGGCCAGTAGCAATCTCTGCTCTAGACAATCATCAAAGCCATCATCTTTCACTGTGGGATCGATGGATCTTTGTCTCTGAGCCTGGGCCACTTTTGGTGACAAGGCTTCTCCAGCATCATGCAAGGCCTTCACATGTCACAACCGTCACAACCGTCACAACCATTGGTTTGTCCATGTCTACATGCACAGTCACACAATGTAATACAGTAACTGAATCAACTTAAGATCTCAAAATTATTGCGTACACACGTATTGTCACATACTCATATGGTCTCATGTTACTCATGTTTGATAAAGAGTACACACATACTTCCTCTTCCCATTCATGTACACATGACACAATCAAACCAAATATAAGGTTGAGCGGTTGAAGAGTCAGGACGAACAAAGTGTCCTCAGATACTGGAGACAAACATGCTGAACAAAATCAAAAGGAAGAGTTAACATCTACTACGAGGTCCAACTCTCTTCCACAGCTGTGGTGTGTCCTTTTCGCAAACAAGACTGGCCAATGTAATTCGAACGTGCTGTTTTCCAGCCTCGAAGACACGCTTGAAGGGCTCCTGGTTTGGATCCCCCCTGAAGATCAGCACCGCCTGGTGAAGTTGGATCGAAACATCAACGGCCACCACGGCATCATCCACCAAGACTCTGAGCTCCCTGCACCAGCATCTTCCTCAAAACCCGCGTACGACCTGAGGGATGCTGTGGAACTGTTGGAGTTGGAACCGCTGCTCGACACTGAGAGAAGGGCATCAAAGCTAGTGCCTGTGGGTGACAGCCCACCTCCAAAGGAGCCCCAAGGAGCCCCACACGGTTTGGTACGCTTTCTTTGTTTTGCGAAGCAAAAACCACTGAGTCAGCACTTCTGAGATATCATAGACTTTTTCTTCAAGGTTTCCATCAGCTGGATCGGTCCCTCACATTTTCCCAGGTGAGTTGGATGGCTCCGGCCATCTCTGGCCTCCGCTGCGAATCTCGCGTTGCCTTTCCGCAACTCTCTGAACTTTGGCCTTCCGTCGTCAACGGCAGCTGATGGGAACATGTTTCGGTTGGGAAAGTACCCTCTGGTAAACTAACATAGCTATTAAACATGGCCATTTATAGTGAGTTTTCCCATTAAAAATGGTGATTTCCCGTAGCTTTTTGTATGTTTACCAGAGGGTAACTGATTAAAACTGATTACAAACCAGGGATGGCTCATTGGAGATTTGTCAATCAATCTGTGCTCGCGTTTGATTGTTCCTTCGTGCGACGGATACGAGTTCACAGAAAAGGAGTTGCTGTGGGCGAATCTGTTAATCTGCCGGCCATTGTGTATCAATTAACATTCTGCATCCTTCGCTTCCACCACCCTTACTATACTATCGTAGAAGGCAGAAAAGACCTCATGATAAATGAGTCAAGTTGGGAAAACGGTTTTCACGTGACTAGCACAACCTCATTTTGCCAAGGGGCTCTGATGGTTTTTCAACAATGCGCGACAAGATGCCGCACAAAGTCTTGACCTTGACAGGCTGACAGTGCCGTTTGGGGTATCTACAGTATCACAATTCGATGTTTGAATCTGACAATTTTATTCAGTTAAGCTGGGATGCTGAGAGACCGGGCACAAACTTTCATCTCATTGTCAGGGAGGCCCTAGGTGGTACCACACTTTCATGTCTGTTATATGTCTGTCATCTGTGGCTGGTTAAGATCCAGGAATCTCATGGAATCTAGGTCATCAAGATGTCATCAAGATGTCATCAAGATGTCTAGGTCTCAAACAAACAGATCCTGAAATGCTTGGCCCTGAAATCTTCCTCAGCTTGGAACAAAGAGGTCTGCCAGCAAGGCATCTAAATCTTCCTCTTCCTCTTCCTCGACAACCACTTGTCGGACTTGTCGGTTGGCCTGCACCGTATGATGCTTACTGCACTCTGAAAGCACTTCTTTACTAAATCAAGGAGTCAAGGAGGGCAGCGAAGGCCAGTGGTGTGATGTGTTGTGTATTATTTGGTGCCAGGTGTTCGTTGAAATGATGTATACATCTGACGCACTATCTTCATGAGGTTCAAACAGAAAAACAATGACTCATAGCGGTGGAAACGAATCAAACTTTGCCAACTTTGCCACCTTTGCCTCCTGCCTCTGTTTCGTTCTCAACACAATCTGACGTGCACACTGGCTCGAAGCTTGTCACCGCCTGACTGCCATACCACACTTGACAGAGGAAATGTAAATGGCTTTGCGGCTTTGCGCATGGGTGTCTTTGCACATCACAGGCTCAACAAGATTGAGTATGCTGACAGCTGCTGACAGATGCTGACAGGAGTACGCTCTCATTCTACCAATTTTGATTATTAAAATTATGATTCCATTCAGCTTCGCAAGCTTCCTATGATCCCAGCCTGAGGTCCAGTACTGGCCATTTCCAGCAGTGCAGCCAACGACATATCTGCCAGTTGCTGTCGCCTTGGGTTCATGGTGAGAGCCAGGCATCCAATGTCCAGTGAGAGTTCCAACATGTTCCACCGTGAGTTCCAACAAGTAAAAGGATGCTGCACTTCTCAGGAAAAACTGACAGGGATATGTCGCCATTCCATGCCAAAGAATGAGGGTGATGAGGATGAGGATGATCATGGATGATCAAAGGCTGTGCGACTTGGGCCGCTGGCGAGCAATCTGCATTTCTGCGGAAGAGTTGTGAGACGGCGCCCTGCAACAATCCACCGCAACCAGCGACAACATCTGAAATTGGGCCGTAAACCCTGCCCTTCAGCCTCGACTGTATCTGCTGGGATGTCTGGGAACCTAGGATTCATTCGCATTCATGGTGTCCACACTCCACACAATTTCACGGGCTGTGCTTGGCCCAGCCACACTGGTCCCCGAACTACGAAAAGCAACAAAAACGGAGGTTTGTTCCATGTCAAGCAGCATCTCCGCCAATCGTGCAGCAATATCAGCAACTCCACCGGTGGTGGTCTTTCGCCCTATGATTGCAGATCGTTCCTGCATCAACTGCGCCGCTCAAAATGAGTAAGAGACATTGTGGCTTTGAAACTTCAAACGGGGTGCTATAGTTTTTGGGGTCGCTCAAGTTCTGCTCTTGGGTTATACGTGATCATAGAGGAAGTTGGGGATAGCTTCGCAAAATCATGGGGCAAGCATTCAGAACTGCACAGGCCAACATCGCTCATTAATAAGTCACCAAGTGTGAATATATTCGCATATACTGGAAGTAATGGCATCTGGCTCTCAGAATTTGAAGGTCAAAATACGATTAGGGTGATCATCATTTTCCAACATTTTCCCCACCAAAAGCGCAATTTTGGTGCACCCCCTCAGAGACAAAGGAAATTGCTGCAGCTCCTGCGTTTGTTTGCGTCGGTCCGCAGTGGCTTTCAGCTCTTCTCTCCTCGGAGAGTTTTGCTCATTAGAATGGCCATTTGGGGGTATATACATGTATATACCACATTTTCCATCCGCAGTGAATCATCATGGATTTGTCGAATTTCTGGGACGTTTCGATCCATTTTGGCTGAGAGGGATTGAGTCTTGTGATGCGGCCGAATCGCAGGTCAAAATTTCTCATTTGCGCTTTGACCGGTTGCTGCGCACGCATCTCGAGGGAATTCACCCCTGCTGGGCGTTTTTTGAAGCGTGTCTGGGCCAAACAGCAGCCAGAGGCATCACAAACGGTCATTTCGTGTCATTTGGATTGAAGCAAAATCATCATGTCATGATGTCATGATGACATTTCTTGAAACAAACCCTTCCAACCTATGTTTATTTAAAGCCTTACAATCCTATCTTTTGCGAGTTAAGCCCCCCACATTTTGATGCTTCGAGTTGGGCCTGTGGCATCATGTTCATTCATTTTCCCTTGGCACCTCTTCAGCCATGTAGGCTTCATATTCCTGGCGGATTTGGACATCTTTGGAAAGTAATCCTCAGTTTTTAATATGTTTCAATGCTAAACATTCTGATTCATTCTGGTAATCTTGATTTCCTCTAGGTTAAGAACTAGTATCATTTGACATGTTCACAACAATCTCACATCATGAGAAGCTGGCTATCTAATTTGTAAGCACTTCTGTACCCTGTCCAGCCTTTTTCGTGCGCTTCACCGTGCCGACCTGTGAAATACGCAGAGGTTTGGAATGTGGGATGTTGAGGAGTGGTGAGGACACAGGGTCAAAGTGAAGCTTCAAATTCAGACACCAGTTGCGAACAAGAAATTGCCAAGAATTCCAAACATTGCGAGTTGTATATTAATGTTGTGATCCATCCTGAACTGTTTAATATGTTTGATATGTTTGATGCAACATGTACACAGTCCCTGAAGCTTCGGAACACAGTTTCTGCAGCCCAGGGACTTTGATTTGTAGCTGCTTCAAGGATGGGTCCAACGGCATTGCGCTGAGGTCCAAAAAGCGGTTGACGCTTTGACGCAATCAAAAAAACATGGCGATCCGCTTTCTTCAGGATGTCTTATGAGGAAAATTTCGAGAAGCCTTGCTGCCATATGATGCCATTTATTCAAGAAATTTGATCGAGCGATGAGCGTTTTTGGCATGGCGTTGTGGCTGATGGCTGAGGAACAAAATACGAGGTCAAACAAGAAATGGGGCGGTTTTTTCACCGCGGATGCGGTGGTGAATCCGTGGATTGCACCGTGACTCGCAGCTTTTGAAATTCAAAGCGATGAACTGCACGCGTCAAAAGAGGCGCAAGCAGTGCAACGGGCACTGTGGCACGATTGCTCTCTTGGCATACTCTAAGGCATGCCATGAAACAGCGCCTAAAAAAATGAAACAGAAAAACCAATGGAAGAGTCTCAGATCAACTAAGACTCATGTGCATCCTCTTGTCCTCGAGCTTGAATCCTGGCAGTCAGAATTCAGAATCTGTCAGAATCTTCACGGCAGCCAGGGCTAAGCGGCTAAGCGGCTAAGCGGCTAAGCCATGCCAGGCACACAATTTGGCCACGAGACCTGTCCAACCTGTTTGATGGGAAGAGCCAACACCTCTTCCGGTGTCTCCGTGGAAGTACCTCTCAATGTTCAGGAAGAACTGGACAACACCGACAAAACCCTTCAATGAATCTGATTGAATCTGATGAAGAAAACGCGTATCACAATCACAACAACAAACACACCCGAAACCAGCTGAATCAGCTGAAAGCTAAGAGTCTTTTCCGACAAGAAGTCCTTCCATCTGAGGACGCGCGCTCGTAAAACAGAATGTTTTCGTGAAAGTGATCCTCCTTCATCTTCGGGTGCAAGTTCATGGCCGGTCGATAACCATCCTGCGAAAAGGACACCAGATGACCGCAGCCACAAGCGAAACCGTCACTTCTCAACTCCTTAAAACAGCAGTTGTTGCCAGTTTATGGTCTTTGCAATCAAGTTGGAACATGATGTTTGGTGGGGTTGGAGTTCGAAGAGGTCACAAGATCACAATCTGGGGATGTCTGATTATAAGCCACAACCCAGTTCCCTAATCTTCTAATCTGGCAGGTATCAAAAATCAGGCATCAAAAATCAAACCACAAGAAATAGGTTTTTGTTGGGCTTATTTCTTATTCATGGTTGTTATCATCATTAATTATTATCTATCATTATCATTGGCTATCATCCTTACTAGGATAATTATGTTTACCATTAAGATTCTTCCTATTGGGTCTACTATAATTCAACGGCTATCAGTCATTATTTTAACTCTTAGTGGCTGTATTGTTATTTCATTAGTTAGTTGAGTTTTTTTTGATGTTATCTCTTTTGAAGAACAACCGTATTTATCAGTTATCTTAGTTATTTTTTGCCTTTGATTCTTTTATTTATCACTGGTTGGTGGTTTCAACCCCTCTGAAAAATATGAAAGTCAATGGGGAAGGAATATACCATATACTATGGAAAATAGAATTCATGTTCCAAACCACCAACCAGCTTTTTTTGGTACAGCTGCTTCATCAAAAACAACCGCTTTATCGAGTTTTCGGCCTTGTCTCTTTCGAAGATGTGGATGAGACGCTCTGACAGCTGATCGGCGATCTTCAAGATGTTCATCTGAACCGGGTCGTACGTACCCCGGTGAGAGAAACAGGAGGGTATACCCTCTGGTAAACATACAAAAAACTATGGAAAATCACCATTTTTCATGGAAAATCTCACTATAAATGGGCCATGTTCAATAGCTATGTTATTAAATTACCAGAGGGTAACATCAAATGAACAATATGCAGATGTCAAATGATGTGACTATACTGACACTACATATCATATTCCAAGTTGAAGCACATGAATCATATACATATACTGCAGTTGTCTTGGCTTTTGATGCCCGCAGAGTCCCACCTTCTGTCCAGAACCTGTTGGGAACTCGATGAGGTATTCATCCCCATAGTATTGATGAAACCTCCAACATGATCAACATGTTTCCATCATCGGCTCATCATCAGCTCAATCAGCTCTGCGAATCACTAAGCTTACGACTTCTGCAAGGACTCAATGAGAAGGTAATTGATGGGAAACCTGGAGAGTCCCAAATCATCCATGAAGAAATTGACAAATACCCTCTGGTAAACATACAAAAAACTATGGAAAATCACAATTTTTAATGGGAAAATCATGGAAAATCCACTATAAATTGTCATTTTCAATAGCCACGTTAAATTACCAGAGGGTAACATCCACAGCCGACATCCACAGCTGGTTCCCAAGTCGAATTCTCGGAGAGGCACCAAACAGGACCGCGCCAGTTGGAGTTTCCACCCATGATGATAGTTGTGGCCTGTCCACCGCGGAGGTCACGGGTTTAGAATGGAAACTCCAACTCGAAAATGGACGATTTAGAGGTACCCCCCATTTTCCGAAACCTCTAACATGATAATTAATACATCATATTTTTTGGGGGGATTCAAAAAGGTTTTTTTGAACCATACTAGTACCATACTCATTTCCTGAAACCGCTTCAGAAAGGAGAACTCCTCTTTGTCAAAACTCCAGGGCCCTAGTCGACTGATCGTCTCATCTGAAACCACCAACCAGTTCCAACCAGTACAAGATCTGCCTCTGCTGGGTCATACTGAAGTGGCGGGCCATCCCCGAAGGCATAGGGATTCTTGTCGTGGTACTTGGAGAGTCCCTGAAGTGCCAACTGTCTGAACTGTCTGGGGTTGCAGATGGTTGCATCCCAAGATATCCCAAGGTATATTAGGTGACATCTTGAAGAGTCTGCATAAGAATGACAGAGATGACAAGAAGTCTGCACCATCCATTTTGGGGTACCCCCGAATATGAATCCAATATGAACACGGCACTTTTCGTCATTCTCTCGAGAAGCGATAGGCCCCGGCTGGCCAGCGCCAATCTGTTCCTCCGATGGGAGCATCAACGGCGCGAGTGGTGCTCCGCGACAAAGACAAAGTCTTTGAAACAACGGCGAGCTGGAAAACATCACTAGGGGTCAATAGTAGGTCAATATTTCACCCGACCTGGCTATCTGAGCTGTAAATGCCTGCCCATTTTCGGGTATTTCTCCAAAAACTGACTGTGATTTTCCACTGAATGGCTGAAACTCAATATCAAGCAATGCCATTCAGTGGATCCTATCCATGCCTATTCATGATCTATTTTCCCAGGAGTTGATCGATTTTGATCATTTTTGACCTACATGCAAATCATCAACCTTGGCTCGCATCAGGCACCGATTCCAATGCATTTAAAAACTTCTTCTGGTGTGATTTCCTTTGTCACAGCTTTGTAAATCGCGGTAAAGAGTGGGAACTTCTTCTGTACACCGCGCTTTTCAATAATGCTTTGCACCTTGGACCCGAGCTGGATTGTCAAGAAACATGGTCTAAACTGTCTAAATCAATGAATTTACGCTAAAGAAGATGGCCTTATATGTCTTGATGTTACCAAATAAGTCCTGATAAACAAAGGTATATAAACAAAATGAATATGGAAAAAACGATGAAAAAACGATGGAAAAAACGATGGAAATGGCTGTCAAAGGCACATCAAGACAGGTGGATGGACCCTGCAACTTTTGTCCACCAAGGTATGTGGCTTCGATATCTTCCCAGCTTTTTGTGGGATCCTCTGCGAAGGCCTGGGCCTCGGAGAGTTCTTTCCAACACAAAGATCTCTGTAACATCTCTGTAACATTGGCATTCATATGTACATTTACATCTCTGTTACATGATGTTACATGAACATCCACCAGTCATCCATCTAGTCATCTAGTCATCTAGTCATCTAATTATCTAGTCATCTAGTCATCGATCATCCATGGATCATCCAATGTTCCATCAATCACCCATTGCTAAATCATCTACAAGTACCATGGATGAAGACCACATCTTTGAAGCAATATGAAGCAATAACTCATCGTATTTCATCAATGATCACTGAATCACTGGGCAACCCAAGGTACGCAGCGTCGGTTTCGGCCACTGTAGCAGGTGGTCAGCAAGTCCGCTAGACCGCAGCTTTCCAGCAACGTTTCCGGAGCTGAGGTTGGAAAAAGCTCCTGGAAGCATCCTTTGGTTGGGTGTTTGACCATCTTAATGGACTGAAGGCAAAACATCTAGTGGAAACCACCATAAACATTTCGCCATCAAATTGTCGGTTTCTAAAAAATTGCCGACCAGTGTGGGACTATGCCGGTTTCACCAACAGTTGGGGGTTTTCTAATCCAAAACAGCTGAATTCCTGGTGATACCAAGGCGTTAAACCCAGCAACATTAGGAATGGAAGCCTAGATGAAACCCTCAGCAAATTTCGTGGGAAGTCACTGAAATAGGCAGAAATGGGGCTGAAGTCTGGGTATATGAAACTCTACAGACTTAACCAACATGAATGTTTTGCAGAGAAGATTTCCCAAAATCTCCATAGATCTGCAACTGACTATCGGTGAAGAGATGGATGTGTTTTCTCCCAAGCGCTATACCCGCTTATTGAATCGGCAAAAAAGTGGCGTCCTGGATGAGGCTTGATGTTTCTTGAAGCCCTCTGCGCAGAATGGCTGCTTTGGTGTTTTCTGGGAACCCCAGGCCATCCTTGGCGGATTGACCCATGGACGGAGCTGGGGTCAGCTTCCACCAATGTCACGGAGTAAACTGACAGTTCGCCATAGAAAATCACCCATCTATAAATGGAGGTTTAGTTCGCTGAGAAAGCCATCTATTTCTATGGGCCATGGCTTAACCATGGCTATGTTAGTCATAACCTGAGGGTACATCCTTAGGAACTCCAATGTTCTCACGATTTGAAGCATTGAATTCCGGAACATCTGCTCCCAGCCCAGCTGCAGAAAAGCCGGCAGCAAGGGCAACCACATTCTTGAAGCCACCGCAAAGCTCCACGCCCAAAACATCCTGCCATTTTTGGTTCAAACAGTTCGGACCAGTTGGGAAATGTTCCAAAAAGATCAACAAGTTGGCTGGAAATTTTGCCGAAACCATTTTCATCCATTGTCCTCAAAATTTGTTGGACATATGTTGGCTGGCCTGTGTGGTGCGTACGGAAAAATTCTGTGAGTTCAACAAATTCCAAAGCACCAGGCTTTGCTGTTCGTTGGAACACCCAAGCGTGGCCTTAGTCATTTTCGTCCATGGCTTCACAATAAGTTGATGACACGTTGGTGACACGTTGGTGACATGTGCTGCAGGAATGGTGCCATTCATACATGACCTACATTGATCTATCAGAATCTATCCATGAACAAAGACTGACATGACCTACATTGATCTATGAGAATCCATGAAGAAAGCCCATCACTTCAATCAGCGTATCAGAATTCAGTGTGGCCAGTGACCTCTGCAAAGTGCTCGTGCGCCACATCGTTGGCCACATTGGCACCTGGTATGGTGGTTGACCTACCCCTCTGAAAAGTGATGGAGTTCGTCAGTTGGGATGATGACATTCCCAATATATATGGAAAAAAAAAAATGTTGTTGGGATCATGATTCCCAATATGGCAGTGGGTCAAAACCTTGTACCCCTGTAGTTCACATCAAAATAGCTGGGATTTATGGATGTTCATCCCACTAAAAATGGTATTAATAGGTATTGATCCATACCCATATCTCAATGGACTGAAGGCAAAATATCTAGTGGAAACCAATAATAATAATCCCAATAATAATCCCAATAATATTTATCCATATATTTATCATTATTCCCAATATATGGAAAAATAATCCAAATGTTCCAAACCACCAACCAGGCACCATTGAGAACTGCACAGGTCACGTTGAGTTCTGAGGCGATGAGTTGTGAGCCCGTTCGGAGGGATCCATCACTTCGATCGATCTCCAGATAGCCTGTCCGGAAGAAATCTGCCGGTCGCACCGGTTTCGGGAACGGTAAAAGGAACCTGAGAAAATTAACAAAATTGACAAATATCAATAAATACATTGAAATACATTGGACAAAGTACTGTCAAAGTACTGTCAAAGTATTACAAAGTACTGTCAACTAAACTCTCTTCAGAGGAAACGCACATGAATCATCTGAATCAGCATGAATCTCTGCAACATTCTGCATATTCCCAGGCCTTTGACCAAGGAAACTGCAACTGCGTCAGGCAGAACAAGCCCCTTGATCGTCTTCAGCAAACCCGGAAGGAACTGGTGTGGCAACACGAAGACCAAAATGGCTGCCTGAAAACAGATCCCTAGTGAGCCCTAGTGAGCCCGAAGCTGGATTCAAAAGCGAATCAACATCTTCAAGCATCTTCAAGTATCTTATGTCTTCAACTTCTTCAACTAATCTTGCATGAATCGTTTCCAGTGGCCGCAAAAGCTGCGCACATGATCCAAATTCACCCACGAGATGGATGAGCTTGTGCCGAGGTACGTCCTTCACAACCTCGCAAACATCAGGCACCGCATGCCTGGGTCGAACATGATCCAGTTGGTGATCTCCCAAAAATCACGGTTCAGAATCAATCTCAACTTTGGCCATTTGATAATTAATATAGGTGAAACAATGTCAAATACTTTGGCCCCGGAGTATCAAGCACCAAAACATGAGCTACCCTGCAGGTGCAATTTTGTTTGGCCAAATTTCTCTGACTCTGAACGCTTTGAATCAGTGAAGATGAGTCAACGTAAAAGTCAACTTATGAATCAAATTCGTCAAGCCACAAGTTCGGAGGCAACGCCACCCCTGGAAGATACTTCACATTCTCATGATCGCTGTTAATGATCTCGGTGAGCTTACGGCCCTCCACTTCTTCCTCGTGGACCCACATTTCCACACGCTTCTGGAAGTCTGCCCGACGTTGGCAATTGCGGGCGATGATCTTGGCAATAGCACCTGGGAACTACGCCAAAAACTGCCAAAACTGCCAAAGGAGTGTCAACTAATGTCATCTAAGGAGTGTCATCCATCCATCTTCGAAGGGAAAAGCGCAGCTGAGAGACATCCCCAATTGCCAGATCCAAGGATAGCCACCTGAGAACATGCTTCACCAAGTTGTCGCCATGTCACACAACATACCTGGCCTCGTCTCAAATATGGTGATTTACCTTCATTTTCCGGTCAAATTCCAAGATGCGGATGGGAACACATTTATAAACCATGGGAGTTACGAAATTTTTGGTGCAAAAACACAAATTTTGGTGGGATTTTGACATTGATATCATACCCTCTGGTAAACTAACATAACTATGGAAAATCACCATTTTCAATGGGTAAATCCACTATCAATGGTCATTTTCAATAGCTATGTTAGTCCTAACCAGAGGGTATGTTTTTTTGGTGTGGACCATCCCCCTGTTTTGGGGGACCAAGCACCACCCGATGTGTTTCGCACCTTGATAGCCCTGGAGCTCCGAACGCGTGGAATGGCCATCTCTGTGAGGCTCGAAGGTGCCGCGGCGCCGCTGCAGATGCTGTCCACCTTGGCCAGGAAGGGGAACTCTGCCTGTGCCGCGGATCGACTTTCTTTGGGGGGAAAGACTGGAAATGCCCAACATTATCCAAAATGGATATGTATTATTACTAGTCCATAACAGAAGACTCTGCTAATATGGATTATGTTATCATTATACATTATCCATGTTATTCTTACGTATGGTATATAAGTTTTTATTATTATTATTGTTAATACCCATGACGGATCCGGCTGGTGCTGGTAGAAAAATGCTAACATTGATTGGGGGTATATTGATGGGATCCATGGAGCACCATATATAGCAGCACCATGGATTCTATGGGATGGGAAACACCTGGAAACTATGGGATTTGGTGAAAAACTCAGTGTGAGATCGAAGGATGTGGCAACATCACTAGTTCGATACCAAAGGTGACCTTGAAAAAGGCCACGCAGCTACGCTACCTTTGGGGCCCGCCCAACATGTGGTGCTCCAAAATCGTGGCCTCGGCATTGTAGCTCTTCACGAAGTCCGCACACATCTTCACCACGCTGATGCCTAGGGGCATCCCACTGCGAAGTTGTTCCTTCGCAACCTGCCAAGTTGCTCCAGCTCCGCTGCCTTTCTGGATCTTTTTCTTGGGAAACCACCATTTTCTTGGTCAATCATGAGTCATATCGATCTACAGAATCGTTGGATTTTTCATGATTTTTCATGATTTTTCATGGAATGGCAAGGCAGGCAAGGCACCTCTTCCCATCCTTTGGATGGCTCTCTGGCAAAGGCATCTGCACAGCGTCTGGTGCGCGAGTCACCATAGCTGGAAGCGATGATGTCCTCACGGAGACTGTCCGATGTGTCATTTTTTGGATAGGAATTGCTGATCTATGCTGATCTGGACACCCATTTTTGTCCAAAAAATTGGATCCATAGATTGATTCCTTCCCATTCAGAAAGCTCATGAAAGCTCAATATTTCCAGGTCTCCATTCTTGATCGTGTCAACCCCAGATGAAGCCCTGGCTTGTGGAGTATTTTTGTGCTGGGGGGTGTGCCGTTTTATTCCTAGAAACTATCACTACGTATATAAGGGGAAGAATCAGGGCTTCACATTCTCGGTTTTCATTGATACATCCCACCCTATCTACAATAGCTATGTTCGACAATTTCGAGATTCTTCGAAACCTTTCAATCCAACAAGAGAATACACATCCATTAACAATCGGAGTATTTTTCTCGGAGGTTTTGCCATGATTTGAGCTACCCTCTGGTTATGTCAAAATAGCTATTGAAAATGGCCATTTATAGTGAGTTTTCCCATTAAAAATTGTGATTTTCCATAGCTTTTTGTATGTTTACCAGAGGCTATTTGCCATGATTTTTGCCATCTTTTCGAGATCATCGTGAATATCACCACCCTTTTCGTGGCTCCGTCAGGCCGCAGGCTTCCGTGAGCGCCTCCTGGAAAGATCCAATTTGCTTTGATGATGGCTTGGAGGAGTTGGATCATCAACATTTCCAAATCAAATCAGAAATGTCAGAATTTGGTATCTTCACTGGATTGGTTTAAGGGAAAATCTTAACCGGAAACCATGGTTTTTACCATCAAATTGTCGGGGTTTTCCTGTAAATCTTCCCATAATCCAATTCTATGATATGTTGACCTACCCCTCTGAAAAATGATGGAGTGAAAGTCAGTTGGGATGATGACATTCCCAACTGAATGGGAAAATACTTAAACATGTTCCAAACCACCAATCAGGTATATGACCAACTCATCACCAACTCATCAAACTCATCATTCTGCCAGTACAAAAACATGAAGATCGTTTGACCACAGCCATGCTTCAACCACAGTGTCCTTGGAGGAATGCTCTGGATAAAAGCGATTGGCAAACTTGGCCATTTCAACCGCTCCCAGACCTCAAGAAACTTGGTCCGGCAAATTTGCAGAGGAATCCCTGTTCAATTTTTTGAAGGATCGTGCTCATTTGATCTCATTTATATCAATTAGGGGTACACCGAATTTTGAGATGAACACTATCTAGTGAACACTACCCCATCTAGTGAATATCCCCCATATCGTACATCCATGACATACCCCATCGTTCGTGAACACTGGAAGAATTGCAGCACGAAGCCAGATTTGATGGATGATGTCCCAGGAACGAATGATGGCAGCTTTGGTGTTGTGTCCCATCTCAAGACCATCACAAAAGCCTGCCATTCAAACTCGCCAAACTCGGCTCTTGCAGGAGATCTTAATGTAAGCAAAGGATCTTAGATACCTCAGTATGATACCTAGTGGGATATGAATGTTCTCGATTCATTCTAGATTCTAAATATCAACTCTTATCTGTACAGTCTGACTACTCTTGGGTGTCTGAAAATAAGATCAAATAAGGATACCCTCTGGTGAACTAACATAGCAATGGAGAATCACCATTTTCAATGGGAAAATCCACTATAAATGGCCATTTTCAATTGCTATGTTAGTTCACCAGATGATACTCGCAACGTTCATTGGGAATTTGATGGCACTCACCTGCCGCCACAGCGATGATTGATTTCAGCACCGCAAAGAGCTCCACAGCCAATGGGAAGGACAGACCCTTAACGGCGAAGTTGGGCTTGTTGAAGAGTTCCAGCAAAGCTTCGGAAACCTCCAACGTTTCGCCCACATTTCCACCATGGAAATGAAGAAAAATGAAGGATCAAACTGATCAAACAGCTGTTTGAAATGAAGATTGAATAATGGTCGAATACTTGGGGATTAAAGGAAACAATTGGATATGTATATATATATATATATAACGAAGAGGGATTATACCATACTATCCCATATCCAATAATATATATATATGGTTATCTTTCATTGAAATGTGTGTATAGCATGGGATAATCTAACGACAGAGGCCTGAGATACACATCTTATCTTAACACGTGGATGATTCACTGGGAAACCCCCATATCTTGGTGATGACAATCTCATGGTTTTCACGGGTAAAATATGTTGACATATGTTGACGTACTCTTGAACTAGGGTGAACTAGGGTGAACTATGGGAAGACATATCATGACATATCTTTGATCAATGGCAACTTCCACACTCTTCCCCTAGAGCCCAATGGCTCAATGGCTCCGATTGAACTTTCCGATGCCTTGGGATCTTCACACCCCAACGTAGCTTCCGCAAAGTGCCTGGATCAGATCATCCGGAAATGGCCAGGTTGGGTCGGATATGATGGATGACATGGGACAGCCACAAAACCCTGGAGACATGAAAAATTGAACAATCTGATCATCAACAACAGTAATACAGTAATACAATGTAATACATCTCTTCCGAAACAACCCGTTGATAGTTCTTCAATATGTTCAATTCAGCAATCTTTCGCCCCAAATCATCTTGGTTTCTCCGGAAGCTTCACAACTGGACAAGTATCCCTCGAGCCACATCTGCTGCAAGAGTGCCACCCATCAGCACCGCCACAGGCAAACCTTCAGTGATCCAAGTTGGGTCATGACCCAAATTGATCTGGATTTTGAATGGTTCCGTGCGTCCTCAGTGTTGATCACATGGATTGCAAAGAAACCCTGATGATGTCATCATTCGTTCTCAAACTTTACCTCATTTTTTGTAGAAGGGATCCACTAACTTGGGTTTCCCAATTTGACCCTGGGATTTCTTAATACATTTAACACTAGATGCAAGACCTCCTACACCGTGTAGCTGAAATGACCATAGAATCAGAAACAACCAGCAGGTTTTTGGGAAAGTCAAGCCATCCCAGGCATCCCAGGCATCCCAGGCCTAAAGCTTCGCTGACATAAGCACTTCCAAACTTCAGCTGCTTCTCTGTAGACGGCATCAGAATTTTGGACATGACCTGTGGCGAAAATAGGCACGCAGGTAACATCTTGTAACATCTTGTAACGCTTCGGCTTGGGGCCGAAAACATCATGCAACCAATTGAAACATGAGAATTGTATAGAATTGTTCTATTCTCTCAGAGTAGTTGCCTTTCACCCCCATCTGAACCAGGAGACCACTGCAGTGGCTGTGGGCTTTACCTTCCCCTTGAGTTTCTGCATCAACTGCTCCATCTCGTCCCCAAAGACCACGAAAATCAGCAGATCTGCATCCTTTGCAGCCTCGCACAACGGCCAAACCACAGTTGAGTGGGTGGATTGGCATCTGGTGAACATCTGGAAAGATCTGGAAAGAAAGGTAACCAGGTGATTGATGGTAATTCACTGCGTTAGATCCGTTGGATCCGTTAGATCCAAAGCGTCCCGTCCGGAAACGGCGGAAGGCCTCAACAGGATCCACTGTGGCGTGCACGTTGCGTGGCAATCTGAGGCCCGGCAAATGCCTCTCATCGAAGCCCGTTTCGTTCATGGCCGTCACCGTCTCCATGGCAGGAACCCATACGGGCAACGCCTCTTTGAAGCGTTTCAGGTGCAACAAGGATTGCCCAACTTGTCGTGCCACACCGGTGCCCCAGGAACCCATACTGAAACACGCCACCCGGAGCTTCTCTTTGGTCGACTCAACTTCCACCTTGGCCTTCATGGCCTTCAATGCGGCTGTCAAGGAACGAATCAAACACACCACGCCAGCAGGCTGATCTGTGTTCTTGGGCATCACAAAGTGCGATACGGCCTGCAACGATCACTTTCAGCAAGGAGAAGTATCATAACTGAATCTTAGGAATTCAATGTTGGAAGACAGACACTGCAGCCATGGGCATTCACTACAATGGCACTTTACAATGTATAAATGATACATCATTCTAAGTACATCTATGACTTCCATCTATGACTTCGTGATAACTTCGTGATAACTTCGTGACACAAAAATGGTGCCTTGGTCTTTTTCACCGCATTGCCCATGGCACAGGCCACTCGAACGGACTGCAGCATCTCCAAGTCATTCTCCGAATCGCCGATGGCACAGCACTCCGCCATGCTGAGACCCAGCGATTTCTGTAGCACATGGAGCCCAGCTGCCTTGTTGGTGCCCGGCGCCATGATGTCTATCCTGGGTTCACATCTTGGGGCATCTTGGGGCAGTTCAGTTCATCAAAAATGGGTTTTCATGGACCTTGGGATGGACGGCTTACCAGATCTCCGAAGATCTTCCCAGATGCTGATGGGTGCGACTTTGATGGTTTTGGATGGTTTTTGGGGGGTTGATCCAGATCTATTGTGGATGCAAATCGAAATAATATTCAATAATGACCCTTAAAGCCATCTCCAAAACACTCGAAAAATCGAAGTCATAAGTGCCGTCGAACTTCGTGGTGGGCAAGGATTGCGCATATGCCGCATAGCCCGCCACACATTCTGCCACTTGTGGTTTCACCACGTCCATCTTATCCGGATGACAAATGACACGCATCATGTTGACCTGTGTTGGGATGGGTGGATTGTCACTTTGATAGCCGCCCTTCACCTCGATAGGATCCGGATCCTCGATGGGTCCATGGCAGGGTCCCAAGGACCCATACAGTCCAAGATATTCCAAGATGCTGTAGCTTTGCAAGTGAAGCATTGGAAACAAGTGCTTCGGGCACATGCCATCTTTTGAAAAATGTACTGTTACTCATCTAATCTTCAGGATCCACAGCAACTCTGAAAAAAATTGACATAAATTGACACAACTCCAGTGTCAAAACAAGGAGATGCTGCTGGCAAGTTCCAAACATGGAAAGGAAAATGAAAGCAAAGTAACAAAATGTCACAAAAGCAGCCAAGGATCCAGCAAGTGCTTGTGCATGAAAAGAGCATACTCTTCAGAGCGATCCATGACGTAATGATTGTCACCTTCCACGAATAGAATCGATGCCACGTCGCGATGCTTGCGGCCCCAGTCCACCATTTTCTTGATGAGATCCAATGGCAGAGTCAAATTCCTCAGTAGCTCGCCTCCTTTTCCTCAGCGAAGTCTGCACACAGCTATGAGATCTTGAAAACGATCGTTAAATGTCTGAAGGATGGATATATGGATTAGTAGTAATATTATACATGACTACTAATCGTACTAATATCTTAAGGGCCACTTACCCAACCAATTCTGATGCTTTTCCTGAGCCTCTGAAGGCTCTTGTCTGCTCTTGTTGCACCCTTCCCGCAATCATCTCACCACAAGCATGGCCAAGATGCCCTTCACAGTCGTACCATTCAGATAGACACCTTTCAACGATAGTGCAATCATGTGCAATCTATGACAGCACGAAATCCAACTTTCAAATGACATCTGCAAATGCAAGAAATTCTTGCTGGAAACAAACTCAGCGAAGAAGCGGTTGGGAAACAAACTCAGTTCTACCATCTGGTTATTTAACATAGCTATGGAAAAATCACCATTTTTTAATAGGTAAACTAAGGTAAACCATCTATAAATGGGTCATTTTCCATGGCCATGTTAGTCATAACCAGAGTAACCAGAGGGTAAATCCAGTTGAAAATCCTGGGCCTGGCATTCGGTCAATGTCCAAGCCCTTCAGAACGCCACGAGCTGAACCCAAATCACGTCCAGTGCACACCGCAAAAGAACCTCCTGCAGCTTCATACTCTGCAATTGCATCAAAGGTGCCTGTAGCCTCAGGATCGCAGATGATCGCAGTCCCAAGTCATTGGGGTAGCCCCAATCATCCAAGTCATGACCATTTGAGTAAACCCAGGACTTGGGGATCCCCCATTTTTTATGACATCTTGAAAACAAAAAAGCAGATTCTGGACCCTTTTATGATTTTCTACGTTTTCGATCCGTACCTTGGTGCTTCGGTGTTTCGGTGTTTCACTGTGGTTTCACTTGGTGGCCGTTGGAAACTGAAGGCATCCGGGCAGCTGGGACATGATCGGGATTTAACAGGGTGCCGTCCAGATCGGATGCCAATAACTTCACAGATGCCAGCAGGGCATCATTGGTGATCATGGCTTGATGGGCTGCGGCTATGGAACGTCTGCAGCTCAGGATATTCTGAATAACAACTGAATGGAATATGTTACAAGATGTTATCAAGATGTATTCAATGTTGAATGGATCGACTATAATTACTTCTGGGGCGATTCGCTGAGATCTTGACAATTTCTCCCGTGTTCAAATGTTCTAAAGGGTCAACAGATATCAACAGTATCAACCAAAAAGGATTGCCCTGGGAAGCAGACGATGTGATCACCAAAGAACTCAAATAATTCTGGTCCAGAGTCCAGGCATCCCCAAAGCCAGCTTTGGCGAAGACCCTACGGAATCCCGGTTTTACAGCGTGGAACAAATCGAATATCTTTGATCAAAAGCTCGGTTTGAGCCAAATTTCGGCAGACATATGTGGCATTGTCCAAAGATCCACTTCCCCCTAGTTCCCCGAACCGATTGATGCAACAAAATCGTTCAGCTTGGAATCGCGCCCGGATGCCGTAGTCCGACAGGAACTCCGCAGGATCCAGCATCCGCTTCAACAGAGCCCTCATCCTGGCTACGGCTGGGTTGATACTTCAGAAATTCCCAGAAGAGTTTCCAACAAAAACGGATTGTACCCTCTGGTAAATCTAACATAGCTATTGAAAATGACCATTTATAGTGGATTTTCCCATAAAAATTAGTGATTTTCCATAGCTATGTTAAATTACCAGAGGGTAAATCCAGTCTGCACCATTTTTGAAGTTCCCACAAAAACACGGAAACCCACTCTTGTTCCGATTCTTTCAGATGCCAATGCTTCTCATCCGCGGAGAAATTCGATGCGCCTGTAGCCCCGAAGAAGGGACAGTAGTCGGCGTTCTCCCCGACCGGGCTGGCAGTGGTGAAAAAATGGGACATGGGGCTGCATACTCCCATGAAAATCCATGAAATACATCATGATAAACAACAAAAACCTGAAATGGATGCACCATGATGCACCCCAACAATTTTTTTTTGGACATATCACCAGTATGGTGAATGATCCTGACCACATGGACCGCCTCTTCAAATCTGGAGACCAAAGATGCCAAATCTGGGCGGTTGTCGAACAGCCACTGCCTGACGGGGCGACAAGATCCAAGGATATCCAAGGATCCACCGATGTCGAACATCAGCATATACCCATGACGGATCCATGGTGCTGGTAGAAAAATGCTAACATTTGGGCTGGTATATATGCTAACATAAAGGGGGTATATTGATGGGATCCATGGCACACCATTTTTCTAGCAGCACCATGGATCCGTCATGGGATATAGCATTGAAATGCATTGAACATCTGCTTTTGAAGGATCTCAGGATCCTGAAAAAGATTGAAACATGGCATTCCAAACTTGCGGCACTGGTTCGGTTCAGGTTCCCAGGCATTTGTCCGGCAAAACGGGGCAATCTCTTCAGCATGTCCTCAGGGGAGCTCAACTTTTGCATGGCATGGAGATGCAGGGTGTGGACAGGAGGTGAACTGAGCACAGCGGCGGGTTCCAAAACCTGACGCTGTGCAAAGAGTGACACAATGTTGCAGTTGCACAAGAATCGACAGCTTAAAAATATTTTTCAACAGCCAACATCATCAACATCATCAACATACAGCCAATAAATATTGCGTCAATCCACTGGAATGCACAGCAAATTTCTGGAGTTTGGCTCTTGATGTTGGGCATCCCACCTCCACAGCAAAGAGAGGAATCAGACCCACAATGGACCGCAGCTTGATGGGTTCCTGAAGTGTGAAACACAGTGGAAGTCACCAGCGATGCCCAGCATCAGATACCAAGCTTGGGACCCTGGTGCCATCCGGATTGGCCAGCACATCATAGTAGAACTGGCAGCCAGGGGATGATATTTGATGATATTTGATGATAGGGATGTTGATGGCTATTTGATGCATCCAAATAGCACTGATCCGGCTGCACCAAGTCACTTTCGGCGGAAGGAGTTTCTGTGAATTTCCAAACGAAAAATGCGCCTCATCTGTTGGATCCCACAAGCCATGCTCGGCGTTGTTGGCAACCCTGGTCATCGCCTCGCTGCAGTCCATAGCTGGCTGCAGTTCAGTATGGTTCACCCGGCTGAGGCGAAATCCCTCGCAATGAGCAAGAAATGCTCGGCAAATTTGCAGGCAATGCTTTCGTACCTCATCGACTCATCGACTCATCGATGATCTTTTTCGGTGAAATGAAGTGTGGTTCTTTACGGATCCAAGATATACAACCATATATATATACATAATATATATATATTATATTAATATATATATATATATATATCCATATGGGTATGACATATTTTGACCCAAACCACAGGTGACATCATGTGACATCTCTTTCCGAAAAATGTGCCCGGTCGTCGTGAATTTAAGCCATGGTTGATTCGGAGTTGATTCGGGTGACTCGCTGGGTTGTTGCAAGAATTTTGAATCACAGGATGGTGCCCCCTATGTGATGTTGGATATGTTGGTTTTATAAACCCCATCAACTATAGTTATATCATGTTATATCTGCCATAAACATCATAAACCATAGAATTCAGCCACTTACAAGGCAACTTAGCATAACTTGGCTTCCTTGGGGGCTTCATCCTGGTGGCAAAAATCGGAGGCGCACACAGGATTGTGCAGGGCCAGTTCTAGAGCCATGCGCATGAGCGTCAGACCTGGGCAGTTCCAAATCGTCAAAAGTTGACCGGTTCCAAATGCTGTGAAAGACAGGCTGTCACAGGCTGAAACATCATTTTTTTGGGCTCTGTTATCTTTGTTCACATAGTGCAAGAAAGCATTGTGCTTTCCTTGGATACAGTTCTGTACAAGCATATGGCTGGTTCTCCTCCGACACTTGTGTCGGAGGTGTCAACCCACCAAAAAAAATAAGAAAAGAATGCCAATGATGATTCAGTCATCAGTGTCTGAGTGTGCAACCAATGTGTCTCAAGCGTCTCAAGCCTCCACTGCTCAGGGTCTGCTGCCTGAACTGTGGGCGCCTTGCGCACTTCACGATGAAAGCCATTTTAGGCCTTTCCCTTCAATGGTCGCATATAGCGAGGCACGGCATATCTGTCGCCAGGCGGTGCAGCGGGTGCCGTGCTGGGCTTGTAGGCTGCTTGCGACAGCGACGGACGTTGTGCTTCTGCCACTTTCACCGCTGGTGCGGTGTAGCCACTGGGACCTCCCTGCCGCCGCTGGGCGCGGTTCGCCTGGGCTGCTTGCGCTGCAGATTGCTTCGGCGCAGTCAGAGAGGCACCGGCCGCTCCCTGCGCGCCCTTGGGGGCGGCGCGGCGGCGTGTGCCGGTACCTTCCCAAGCTGGAGCGGAGTCGCCCTTCTGCAAACGTTGGATGCGACGCACCTTTCCAGTGGTCAAGTTGGTCTGGATGCCCGAGGATTCATTTTCAAAGTGGACTTCAAAGTCGTATCTGCCCAGGGTATAGCGAAGTGCTTGATCTGTGCTGCCATCAAAGGGCTCGTTCCCCGGCATCCATGGGCTCCAACCCTTTTCCAACTCAATCATCCAGTGGTAGTCTCCCTCATAGCTCTTGGTACCGGCTGTGGCCAAGAAGTAGCAGGTGGGCAAATTGCTATCCGCCTTGGTGGCATTTGTTGGCTCCGGGCGCACTTCGACCTCGGGGACCTCGGGGACCTCGGGGACCTCGGGGACCTCGACGGCTTCAACCTCGACCTCTTCCTGGTTGATGCTGTCCATGTTTTCGTGAACACAAAGGTCGGGCACTGAGACACAGGCAACGCAATGGTGAAAAGCTGAGCCAAAATTGCTTTGGTAACTTTGGTATAGCATGTGATAGCATGTGATCGCTGTGATCGCTGTGATAGCTCAAATGTGAATGTCATCTCAGCTTTGTCGTCAGTTCATGTGTCTCGAGCTTCAAACTGTAGAAGGCCATCCAGCTGGTTCCATCTGACTGGTTGATCATTCCACCTGACCAGTCATGGTTTCCCATGGTTTCCCATGGCAAACACAAGGCCAACGCCAGGTTAAAGCTGGAAACATCTGCATCTGAGAAACCGTTTGGAAATGGTTGGCTTCTGTCCACCACTCCAATATTGTCCAAACCTCGATTCCGCAGTAGTTTCTCCGCAGCGAATGATGTTTTTTTCATGGAACAACCATTTGAAACCACCATTTTTTCCAAGGCTGCGGCCCAAAAATCCTCCTTGAAAAATATTCCTCCCTTCGGCATCTTTTCGATTCACCCACCACTGAAAGTTCAGCCTGCAAGCATCTGCAAGCATGTCCGTAGATCTGCGTCAGGCTGTAATATACAGTAACCCATGACGGATCCATGGTGCTGGTATAAAAATGCTAACATTTATTTGGGGTATATTGATGGGATCCATGGCACACCAACATAAAGGGGGTATATTGATGGTAAATGATCCATGGAGCACCATTGTTCTAGCAGCACCGTTGGGATCCGTCATGGGTAAGAGTATCACCATACTTCAATACTACCATGACCCCCCGCATCATCTTGTGGAAGAGCTCTTCCAGGAAGCCTCAGCAACATCCACTGTCAACGCAACATCACAGCCACCCCTTATCATGACTGATGTAAAAAACATGTATATAAATATCCTGCAAGCGGTAGAAGTGCTCAAGTAGGATATGAAGAGTCACTGGAATCGATTGGACAAGGAGGGGTGTTCAACGCCTCATGAATCTCGCTCCGCGGCTCTTTTCAGCCAATACTTCACGGA
>Ga0126342_10000081_pt1 | contig 58851 bp, 53 predicted proteins | sample Cyp1metagenome_FD_92528 | JGI IMG/M metagenome (GOLD analysis project Ga0126342, IMG submission 92528) | Coral microbial communities from Lord Howe Island, Old Settlement Bay, Australia - Cyphastrea 1 metagenome | ecosystem: Host-associated > Invertebrates > Cnidaria > Coral ...
AACATTCAGCCCCATTTCGGTCCAACAGAGCGCATAAGACCTGTAGGTTGCCAACATACAGCCTGAAACCCTGTCCAACAGAGCCCATAAGACCTGTAGGTTGTGAACAAACAGCACCAAACCCGGTCCAACAGAGCCCACAAGACTTGTAGGTTGCCAACATTCAGCCCCATTTCGGTCCAACAGAGCGCATAAGACCTGTAGGTTGCCAACATACAGCCCCAGACCCGGTCCAAAGGGAGCGCATAAGACCTGCAGGTTGCCAACATACAACCCCAAACCCGGTCCAACAGAGCGCATAAGACTTGTAGGTTGCCAACATACAGCCCGAAACCCGGCCCAACAGAGCGCATAAGACTTGTAGCTTGTCATGTTGAACACAACATTTCATGTGTGTGAAGACTGAGGCCCGCCGGCCCTGCTGGAACTGGCAAAACCGAAACCACCAAGGCTGGTGGATGTGACGGAAGTGTCATGGTGCCCTGGGTAAAGCACAGAAACTCACATTGTGTGAAACCCAATAAACTAAACCTACCATATTTATCCATAGCACCCATTTATGCTGATGGTGGGGATGATTTATCATTGGTTTACCACCTTAAATTAGAAAATTTGCCAACGCCCATGAAGTGACATAAAATTGAACTATAATCAATTGATGCTTGGGACAGGTGGAATATGATGGAAGGGCTTTGTGAAATGACCTTCCATCGAGGGGTAAGTCGGGGTCGGTTCTTGGTCTAGACACTTGACCAATGGTAAGTTTTGTACCAGGTAGATGACTTAAGGTCAGCGATGGACATGTTTTGCTGCGAATGGATCGTGGAATTCAGCTGGATTTGCGTGGTGCAATGTTGCCTTAATGTTGTTCGAGAAACAATTTGACTCTTTAGTTCATTGTTTGTTACTGTTTGACACATGATATGACATCATTGGTTTAGTCTTCAACTCATGTTCCGGGATGTTAAGTTAGTGCCTTCATAAGCCATTCCTCCACCTACCGAAGCTGGCGTCCATTTGATGAGCGGTGAAATCTTGAGAAGGGTTCCCAATGTATCAAACAAGGATTGTACGGTTTTTAGGGAGTAATGTTGTTGAAAATGAAGTAGGACATGAGTATGTATATAAACCCCAAAAAAACCTCAATAAACCTAAACCCTAGATTCCTGGTTGTATACATGTTTTCCCCATCTGATGTCCCTTTCCAAACCAGTTACTACCTTTATCCCAGGTAAGGAAATCGCCACTTCATGCCTGCAGACGATCGCAAAAAAACACCTATAAAACTAGGTGTTTAATCCGCTCTCACCCTTGAGACCATGGTGATGTATTGGATTTAGGGTGTTTTCTTTAAATGCGGGATCCCCCAAAACATTGTTTCGAATAGGTTTCAATGCTCAACTGATCTCATGATTCTAAGGACTTGGATGTTTTTTCGGATACCCTCCTGTAATTTAACATAGCTATTGAAAATCTCCATTTTTAATGGTTAAATCCACTATCAATGGCCATTTTCAATAGTTTTTTGTTAGTTTACCGGAGGGTACCCCCATGGATTGGAAAGTTCCATTTGTTGAATCTCTGTCTCCCAGCCATGGCCTCCAGAAAAATTGCCCACATGACATATCTCCCACAAGTCGCAACCATTCAAAAACGCGACACAAGAATCAATGATTCTCCAGACATTATCCTTAAAAATATCCAAACATGTTTTTTGCACCTCTTCCATATTTACCATTTCATGACAATCAAACACCCCCCATTTAATTCGATTTTGTTCATTTCGTCCGTGGATTTCGTTGCTACGTCGTAGGTAGGATCCCTCCAAAAATTGCGCTGTCGTCATCATATTTGCGAAGTATTTTCTAACCAGTGCCCAAGGTTTGTTAAGAAATGTGACTTTAAAATTCCATTTTTTTCGGGGTTGGTTCAGTATCCCAGGGTTTCCACGGAGTGGGGACCCTACAGCTGTGAACTGTTTAATTCATAGCTGTTCAAACCGCATCAACAAAGCATTTGATGCTAATTCTCCTACCTGATCCCAAGATTTTCTGACACCTCTCCCATATTTTGGCATATTTCCTCGAGATTTCCCCGTTGCCAAACCATGGTTCCCATTATGAACTCCCGGAAAAAACAGGACATGGGCCGCACTTTGGGTATCTTTGTGGTGGTGACCAACTGCTCCGTACCTTGGGTGAAAAAAAACTATCCCCAAGAGAAATGGCAATGTCCAATGGTTTTTCACCGAAAAAAGGTGCATTTATAGTATAGATACGAAATTATACTGGTTGGTGGTTTGGAACATTCTTTTCCATATATTGGGAATGTCATCATACCAACTGACGAAGTCATATTGTTCAGAGGGGTAGGTCAACCACCAACCAGTATTATTGACATTATAACAACTATTATTATATAATCCCATTATTGATGATTATCCCATTATAATCCCATGATATAACCCCATTATTTTTCAGAGGGGTAGGTCAACCACCAACCAGTTATAAGTGTGATTATAATGCTGAGATAAGACCGGCGAATTGATCTTCAAATTCATGGCAAATTCAACTGAGAAATTGATGATCAACCCACCCAAAAAAACATACTATACTGGCAAATGATGTAAAAATGGCAAATGATATTATGGTGGTATGGCTAGATATGGTGGTGTGGCAAATGATATTTCACTATCTTATATTGATTTATCTGGGACTTTTTGTGGAGGGTTTGTATTGGACCATGGTTTTTAACGTATAAATTGGGTATGATTGGACCTACCTCCCCAAATTAGGATGCCACGTCACCTTGAGATAACCACTGGATCTGTGTGACATGATTTTGTTCAGGGCCCGGTGCTTTGGAATTCCAGGTTTTTACCCAATTTCAGTGGAGGATTATGATGAATTTGGGTAAAACAATAATCAACCATCCTCCAAATCACGATAAATAGGTGGTATGTTTACCATTCCCAAATGGGTGGTTTATGACATTGTTTCACTATGTTTTACTCACATTCTGAAGTATAGAGTGGACTCCAGTACGCTGGCCCCAAATCACCACTCAACTGATTGATGTAATGCTTATAACATGGGAACATGTTTATCACTAAACAGCTGACAAAGATGTGCCACTCTATTCCAAGGTATTTGACATTAGCCAAAAAGAACAACTACCCCTGTGGTAAACTAACATAGCGGTGGATAACTTTCTTTTTAATCAGGTAAATCAGGTATAAATTGCAATTTTCCATTGCTATGCTAGTTTACCAGATGGGTACTATCAAAAATCATGGGTGGAAGTCTCCAAATAGTCTGTACAAAAATCGCGCGGAAAAACTTGCAGCAGAAATGCAGGCGCGTTTCCTATTTCTTGCCCTTTGGGCAACTTGGTGTAGGCTCAACACATTTCAAAATGGTTTTAAGATGCTAAGACCTGGGCTGGCTGAAGACAATGATTTACCCTCTGGTAATTTAACATAGCTATTGAAAATGGCCATTTATAGTGGATTTTCCCATTGAAAATTGTGATTTTCCATAGTTATGTTAGTTTATCAGAGGGTATCTCCCTAATTGGAAATCCATTAGAAAAGGTCAATCTATAGAGGAATTATATAGTTTTTTTTTGGGGTTCCTTAACGGGGATTCCTTCAGCAAATGCAAGTAAAGATGAGGTGTTCAGGCCTTGAATCTTCACCCTTTTTCATAGCTTCACGCGTGATCATCGCCCAGTGGTAGTCGACGTGAAAATATAGAGGGAAACTATTCAGAACACAGGAATGATCACCAACATCCAAGTTTTTAGAAGTGGTGTTCCAAAAGGGGAAAAATACATCCAAGATTTCATGGCAACAACCATGGTTTCAGGTCGGTGACTGCCCTGAAACATCAACCCATGATGATCACTTTTCAATCCAGCCAAACCCCATAGGGACAGCAAGCTTCCAATGGCCTCATGTTGCAGTTTTGTGTTTGTCCGGTATCCCACAGAACCGAGGATCAACATCGGTTCAAAGACATGGCGAAAATTTTCAAAGGCTTGTGTGGCTTGGCTGATCGGAAAATCCTCGACTTTTCGACGGAATTCATAGGGATTGCTGCAATCCCTTCCCCCGTTCATTTTAAAAAAACAAAATCACATAGTTTATAGCATAGGGGATGATCACATATTTGGGACCACTTAGGGGGTGTTTATTAATATGAAGGGGGAATGGGGATAATATAGTAGTAAGGGGAGTTCGAAGTAGACTAATTAGTCAAGCAAACTTGTGGTATCCCTCAGACTTGAGTTGTTACAGATTCTTTTTGAATGTTATTTTACGGTTGACAACACTTAGCTATTAGAAAAAAACGGGCCTCTCAGACTCTCGCCCCTCAAAATTGCTGATACATGATAATACTGGGTAGGGATGAATTCTTCAAATGTGGTCCTGGTGTTTTGCAGGAAAGCCTAAGGTTCCACATCTTTCGAGCCATCAAGGTAGAAAAGCTCCCAGCCATGCTCAACCATAGCGGAAACTCCACGTGTCTTGTCGCCAGCCATCTCCAAGACTGGTGGAATAGCATGGAATATACCACCATGTTGGCCATGTTTGCAGCGGATACATTTATGTCATAAAAATGCGCACAGAATAGCATACTTTTTGTGCATATAAATTTCATATAAATATGTACATACATATATGTGTATATATACATATATATATATATACACATACAGACATGATCAATAAGAACACATAAATCCCATAAAACCATGTGTTTTAACAATTTCAGGCACCAGCCATGCTCCATGCTGCGCCCTTCGCGGCGCATGTTTTCGCGCAGCGTCTGGTTCCTGGCAGCACTGCCAGCGGTGCCTGCGGAGTTTTCGATCGGATCATGGAATATTTTGAGCCCAAGACGCCCGGATCGATGGTGATTTTTCCCTGATGTCAACCCCGGATGAGACTAAAGCCTGGTTTATCTATTGGAAGGGGGTAGCCTTCCAATAGTCATAATATGGCATAATTAATGATACTTTTTTATGGTAGCCTCCCAATTCAACAATCGTTTGGGGTTTATTAATCCAGGGTTGACATTATAAATGGAGGTTTTAGAGTTGGAATGGAAGTTTTATAGTCGGATAAATGATGAAAAAAATATCTGATGGTCTGATGGTGAATTTCATACCCTACTTCGTGCTTTCCACTTCATAAATGGGTGAAACAAAAACAGTTATATAATGTTATATATGGAATATCCCCACGAATGTATGGGATTATATGAGTTATAAACCATGGCACTTGCTAAGTGGGATGCACATCCAAGTATAAATCCCTTATAACTTGATGTGTTTGGCTGGGAAAATTATCTATAGATTGTGGATTTTCCAGTGCTAACTGCTAACCTACCTGGATTTGCTCATCTGGATAAATTATATATATCCAAGCGTAATTTTTTTTTAATAATAATGGGAATGGTGGGTTATTATAATGGGATATAACCTTTTATGGAATATAAAGGGAATAACCAACTATAATGATACCTTGATAACTTTGCTGAAGATGATTGAGTGAGTTTCCCAACAAATCTATAGGGAATGTGTTCTATATAGTTTTAGTTGTTTGGTTCTGAAGCAAATCCAAGTTATTGTTCACGACTATTTGGTGGTGAATGGAGGAGGCGGTTTGGAGCTAGAGCTATGAATAAGTGGGAGCCCTTGGGAGCTACGCACTGAGTTTTCATGAGTTTTCCAACTATATGATAGATGAGTGTTCCCGGTTTTTTGGTGACTTTCAGTTGCTCATGTTTCAAGTGTTAAAACATTGGACGAGTTTGCCACCCAGATTTTTTGATTTTTGGCCATAGAAAAAGTATTGTGAGATTATTATTTATACAGTATTCATATTTTAAGGATGGGATTTGGAGTGCGTCCTTCATTTTTCCAATTTCCCTTGCAAAAAAAATGGTTAGGAACTGGGGTATTGTATCGTTATCACCCTGCCTGTTTGCAGGGTCATAACCCAGATTTTCAAGGATTTTACCCAAAGATGATTCTTGTTCACTTTTCTGGGACGATCAATGTTGATCCACTAGTAGAGGATAATTTGAATTTTCGGTGTCAGAAAGGTCTAACATCAGAGGCGGTGAGCCCTTGAAAGATAGTTCTGTGGGTCAGGACGGTGAGAGAGAGAGAGAGATGGGTCAATTTGTTCCAGGCACTCAGGGATTGATGAAGGATATCAACTAACCTCCCAGTGGTCAATGGGAATTTGCGGATCCTAATTTGAAGGTACCCACCATATATAAATTATATAAGGCCTATGTAAGGGAGTATCCCAACAAAATGTGGTCTCATATGGTACTAACGTACCTCCATTTTAGGATCCTGAAGATCTCCCATTGAAGTGGGATGGTTTTCATGGGGTATTTCCCCCATGGCTCGGGTGGATCAGATATAGATATGCACATGTCACATGTCACATGGCAGCGGAAACACGCAGTTGTTTACGGGTCGTTGTTGTGATATTTACCCAACCTGGTTATGACATGTTATGACTAACAGTTCGCCATGGAAAATCGATGGCCCATAGAAATAGATGATTTTCCTAGCTAGATACCTCCATTTATGGTTGGGATTTTCCATGGCTATGTTAAATAACCAGATGGTAGATACGTTGGTATAATTTAGATCGTTTTGAAACAGATGATTTACCATAGGGTACGTGGATATTTCGGAACTTTGTGATCGGTGGGTCCTCACACCAAGTAGGTTACACATGGTCATTTCCTCAATTGGCAAGCTGGCTGCTATTAATCAAACCAACCGGAATGAGCGGAATCAGAGGAAAAGGAGATAGCATCATAGATAGAATGTATTTACCTATGGTGATTTTCCATAGCTATGATTAAATAATGAACGGATACAGCTTCAAGAAGCTCCGGATCCCATTGTCATGCATGATCACTTGACCATTCCAACAGTCGGGCATTTGCACTAGGAAATATGGAAACACTCTTATGTAACTATATAGCCATATGCAAATGGAATATTTATATTATATACAATATATATATAGATTTCCCATTTGGGAATTTAATACGTACGACAAATATTATCCTTCTCCCCCTCCCCAAATTCAAGAAGAATGTTTAGCATTGGAATATACACCTTCCCCCAAAAAAAAATAGCATTTCTATCTATCTATCCTATCTTTTTTTTATCTTATCTAATCTGATCTTATTTTATCTTATCTAATCCTATCTAATCCTATCTAATCCTATCTAATCCTTTCTAATCCTATCTAATCCTATCTAATCCTATGTAGTCCTATGTAGTCCTATCTAGTCCTATCTAGTCCTATCTAGTCCTATCTAGTCCTATCTAGTCCTATCTATTCCTATCTATTCCCTATCTATTCCTGTCTATTCTATCTATCTATCTATCTGTCTATCTATCTGTCTATCTATCTATCTATCTATCTAGAAAGAGGGAACATTTATGATATTTTTGTGCTCAACCAACCAGCAAAAAAAACGGCCGACATTTATCACTTCAAATCTCACCCCAAAAAACCCAAAAACGGCGCAGGTTGTGGCATCCGATTATCGTTCCCGCGCTGGGCTACACGCCCTGAGACTGACAGAGTCTGAGAAGTCCAAGGCTTCCAAGATGCTGTTAATTGCGAATGTACATCTTCAAGGGCAGCTGGGTAAACAAGACCCATATGCGAAGCATGGTGCTGGTATATGTACCTACAAAACTGGGAAATTTATGGGGTAGATGTTGGCAAATATTCCAGCACCATGGAGCATATGGGAGAACCACGTTACGTTCTTTTTGGATACTTTCTGACATTCCAATCAAGTCTGGTATTTTGGGGGTGGATGTCCAATCAATCCAAAAACACTAGAGATAATAAGATCATAATAAGATCATAAATCATATAGCTGATGCTCTTGATGTTGCTGTAGGGGAACAGTAGGTGTTTGCCAATGCAGATGGCCCCGATATATGGTAACTTCATTGCGATTATGATGATTTTCCTATTCTTTTATGTTCGTTTTTGACAAGGCAAATGAGGCCCAACTGGCCAAAAAATATTCCAACTCCCTTTTTTTCTCCCATGTGCAACTGGCTTCTCGGCAAAGTTCTTTGCCGGAGGTATCCTCCTTCTTTGGTTGATTCCTCATTTTCGATGGATTATAATACATATTGCACATTACACTTCACATTTATTCAATATTTATTGAAGTTTTCACCTAACCCCAATTACGTTTGGTTTTCATCCCCCTTTCCCATGGTTCATGTTAAGCCACGTCGTTGCCATTTCCACTGCCATCCCCAGGAACCCCTTGGCCGTTGCCACCCGTCGTCAGCAGCTCCGTTCCGCCCTGCGCCGCTTGCGGCGTCTCGGTCTCGGCGCCACGGAGGCTGCAACGGCCACGGTGCTGGCGGGGGATTTCAACGAGCTCGCGGGCAGCGCGTTGCACGGGGAGCTCCAAAGTGGACGGCTGGAAGATCAACCTGAAAGCTGGAAGTTTCTGGATGCTTGCGAAAATGCCTCACCATAACCCAGAGGATCCATGTATGCTATATATATGATAACATTTACCATCAATATACCATAATATACCCCAAATGTTAGCATATATACCAGCACCATGGATCCTATGGGTAATACCATTTTTTTGCATTGTCTTTAGAAGATGGGTAGGAAGATGTATAGGACGCCATTTAAATCTGGTGTATTCTGGTGTAAATTTTGTAAAGTTCTCAGGATGCCCATAGCAGCAACGCTTTCTGCACCTTCCGCGGTGCTGGCCGCTGCGATCGGATTGATTTCATCTACCACACTGGGTCCGTGGCGGCTCGGGTGCGAAAACCGTTGGCAACAGAGGAGGAGGAAAGGCTGAGAGGCTTGGTTTGGTATAAAAACCTTGGGAAAATGGGAAAATATGGGAAAATCCTAGAAATTCTATATGAGGGTTCTGAGTTTTGGGGATGCTACAATGTGGGGCCCCCAAGATAGCTAAGTTGGTGCAAATAACTCCAATAACTATGGTTTATGGTACTTATAACTATAGTTAATGGGGTTTATAAACCAACTTATAACTGGGGGGGCCCACATTGTATCCACTTTTAGTTTGTCATTTTGAGGTAATTTTGGAGTTTGCCAGCCCGTTTTTACCCTTGGGACTAATGAATTCATGAAGGTTGGTTTTTAACATACCCACTTTAAGCTGGTTGGTGGTGACTGGAACCATGGAATTTTATGTTTCCATTCAGTTGGGAGTTTCATCATCCCAACTGACTTTCACTCCATTATTTTTCAGAGGGGTAGGTCAACCACCAACCAGATAGCTATTGTGATTTAGATGAGCTCAGATCCCATTCTCCAACACAGGTTAATCGGTTAATCCCTCAGAACATCAGGGATCTGAGAACATACCCAGCTGTAGCCTCCCTACACGGGATTTCCCAACTAGCCATGTTTGACACCGGAAGGTAAGCCCCATTTTCCCATTAAGAGCCATTATTAATGATCATCCCCAAGATATTGGGTAGTATGAGACCCTTATTAAATCTTATTGACCCCTTAGTCCAGTAATAATCATTAATCATCAGTACTAAGATGTATTAAACACAATTAACAACTATAATTAACCGTTGCTAAGTACTACGAACTTTTAATTACTAACCATTATGAACCACTATCAATGAAGCGCCATAGTTGGAGATCTCGTTGCAACATCCAAGGATGGTCCTGGAGATGGCCTCCATGGCCGGAGTTGGTACCTGGAAAATGGTATCCTTCGGATCATTTGCCGCTCACGGCGATGTTTTCATTTCTGGCATAGAGAAAAAACATGAAAAACGTCACTCTGAGATGAGGACAACATGAACTATGTGCTTGTTCTATGTGATTTTTCAAGATTTTTTTTGATCAACACATGGAGCGTGTTGGAGTGGAAAACACCAAAAAAAAAGGGGATGGTCATCAATCAATTTTCAAAAGAAATTGTATGGTGTTGTATGCTGTAGCTCATTTGAAGGATTACCATGGATTACCATTATGGGATGGATGTGTGAGATGATAAGCTTGTGATTTTCAAGATTCCAGATTCCTTCCCCCTAAGGAAAACCATGACGACCCTGCCATTTCTTGGGGTTGGAAGTTGAGTTTCCACGAAAACCGTGTTAGTTTCAGGGTCTATGTTAAACAACCAGAGGGCACCGGAAACGATCAGATTCAATGTATACATTGCATCATGTCAAAATCCGGGGTTGAGACGATAGGGTAGCACTGTGAATATACCCCAGCTGGAGTGTTTGTGGATGTCATGAAAAATCGAGCGTCCACCGCTGCGGAAAAGAGCCAGAAAACTTCGGCGGGGCCGGGATTCCTGTAGGTTGATCTCTAGCGGTTGGTGGTTGGTGATATCAGGCAACATTTGGCAGGGAAAACAATTAACCCGGATGTATGAGTTGATTTGCCGAAACCTTCATTTTGTTGGATCATATTTCAGTATATTTCAGTTGTTTGTTCTTACATTTCCTTCTTGCTGTCCGCCAACTTTTAGTGAAATGGCCAATAGTCGTGTAGAAACTATAGCTACGGATTTGCAACCCGGGCTTCGAGCTTAGAACACATTACAAAACCATATTCCCAGCAGATACCGATACCGATGGTTTCCCAAGTGTATCCCACTACACTACCAGTACTGACAGCTGAATCATGTTAAATCCTGATTTTGTTCTATGCGTTATCCAAGCTGATCACCCAAGTTACCCCACACCAGCCTACACCAACATGGGTAAATGTCTATCTTGAGGATTTTGAACGAATCACTGTCAGGTATGATGATGTGAAGAAGTCACTAAGTAGGAGGTTTACCAAACCCTGAACATCAACATGAATCATTTAGTTCGGTGGATTTTCCCAGCTACAACAGCTACAACAGCTACAACCCTCGATGTTAGTTTGATGATTTCCCATGTTCGATGACACCTGATGATACCCTTTCAGATCAATATGCCATTAATTTCCTCAAAAATCGAATAATGGAACATATCCATGTTCACTCATTATTAATGATATCAAATAGTATTCAAAAATATTATTAATGGCCAGTATTCTATTAACCCAAATAATATCATTCCGTATCCCAATAGAAATATCCTTCCGTTCACTCATGTTCTGGCCGAACATCAATATCATCTCATATCATATCCCAATATAATATATTATGATATACATATAATATAATATAATATAGTATAATATAATATAATATAACATAATATAATATAATATAATATAGTAAAATATGCATATATATACATATACATATACATATACATATATACATATATCATCATATTCTGGCCTTTTACATTAAGGTATGAGCGGCTTATGGGGTTGCTTTGATGAGTTCAACCGCATCGAGTTGGAGGTTTTGAGCGTCGTGGCAACTCAAGTGGAGTCCATTATGCAGGCACTTAAAATGGTCTCTGGGGATCCCAGGGAGTTTGAGCAGGGATCAGCTGAAATCAGAGGTTTTAAAGATGGGTATGGATCAATACCTATTAATACCATTTTTAGGGGGATGAACATCCATTTACCAGCTATTTTGATGTTCACCAGGGGGATAGGGTTTTGACCCATCCCCAGATCAACATGGGAAAAGCTGAAAAAAAACATAAGCCACTGATTAAGACCTAGATTGAGTCAAAAAAGAGCTTGTGATCTTTGATTTTGGTTGAAAAATGCGACTTGTAGATTCCATTTATATAGTCACTTTTGTTTGTTTACCCGCCTGTTTGGTGATTCTGTTGGGCTGAGTTCAAACAACCGGGGTGACCGGAATCCATCATGGTCCATACCCAACCCATAGGACCAACCCATGTGGTGAAAAAAATGATGTTCTTCCGTTTGCCGCCCTTATTGTGGGCCTAGGGTCGGGCTCAGGTTAACTGGTTGGTAAAATATGCTTCCAACTGGCCCTGTTGGCCGAGTTGGCCAATGGTCCACTTTTGTGGCGAAAAATCATGGACACTCTGCAGGGTTAAGCCCAAAGATTTCATGGGGTTCCCACGCTTCAATTTTTTTCAGATCGTAATCAGGGCGCAAAAATCGCGCCCAAAATCGTGGTCAATGCCAAGAAAACCATCGCTGTTCAGAGGGACCAGAGAAGCATTGTTTTTTTTCCAGTCAACTTCCTGGAGTTGATGTCAAAAAAAGATGACTGGTTGGTGGTTTGTCAACCCATTTGGGAATGGAACAAATACCAACCATAACAATTGTTATGACTGGGGGATGGTTTATGATTGTTTTACCCACAGTATCCAGATTTATAGCTGGTTGGTGGTTTGGAACATTTTTTCCATATATTGGGAATGTCATCATCCCAACTGACGAAGTCCATCATTTTTCAGAGGGGTAGGTCAACCACCAACCAGATGATGTCGAATTGGTGTCTTCCATGTTTTCTTTTCGGCACCAACCCTCTCAGCAATTTGGAGGCCAAGAAGCAAAACGCCAAGAGCTTCCTGTTTCCGGGGGAACCTTATGCCATCAAACTGGTAGCGTCACATGCTCAGCTCGATGTTCTGAATTGATTCATGGGGCTTTAAGTTGGGAGATACTGTAACCAGCTATCAGTTACTATCAGATCATGAGAACATTGATATAATATATATATAATGATATACTATAGTAACTATAGTGTAGAATGGTAATGATATAATTGCATACAATGGGATACAACATAACATTAACATTGCTATAATTTCTAATGAGTTTACGCCTGCATATCATGTTTTAATCGAATGGTTTCTTGGTTTTTTCAGGTTTTTGAATGGCTTGGTCTTGAAATTTCATCGCCAGAGGGGCTGGCAGACCTGGGAAACATTGACAAAGTTTCACACAGTCCCGGGGGTGATGGAACTAACGAAAGTTTGAAATGGTCATAGTTTCCAATGGGACATCATGTTTTGGTTCCATGTGTTGATATGTTTTGTTTGTTCCATATCAAATGAGAGGTACACTACATTTGACATGTACCAGGCCTGGGCTATGAACCAACCCCATCCCAAACCGTTTCTGGAAAAAACACATGAAAAGTGAAGTTACTCTTCTTGGATTGACGGATCGCGGAAAGCCGCTTTTCATCATGTTCATCCTGATCTTGGCATCAGCCATGACATGAATGTCCTTTTCCCACTGGTTGGTTGATGAATCGAGGGGTTAGAATCGGGTAGAAGAAACCCCTTTAACAACAGGTTTGTTAGATGATATATGGTCTACCAAACTGGTATACCAAAACAATACTACCATATTTTTAAAACTGGTAGAAATATATGGTATACCAGCTCCCGGCCCGTGGTTGTTTCAAAATTTTCACTGCGCAGAGGTCTGTGGGATACTTCATCACCATGAATCCGGGATATGCCTGGGTCCCAGAGGGGCCACCGTTACGACGTGGGAGAAACGGCAATGGGCGCATGTTTAAAGCATGTCATCTTTGGCGTACTTATTCATGTTATTTATCCATATTTATCCAATGAGTTGCTGTCATTGAGTCATTCATTGCCGGGAAAAAACATGTTTGAATGCTTTAACTCAGTGCAGTTGCTGATCATGTTTTCACATCAATCATCATGTTTAAATGGTGTGTTTATCTTTCAGAATGGTGATGTTTGAACCCAAGGAGAAAAACGACACATAACAAACAACTAGATAACTAGATCCTGAGATCAGCCTTAGCAGAGCTGCCTGACAGTTTCTTGAACATTGCGTCACCCTGAGCCAACCAGCAGTGGCAGAAAGAAACACGATAGGAAATTGGGTTGATTTTATGCATCAATTCTGTTTCATCTTTCAAACAATGAGACAAGTTGGAAGCAACAGTTTTGACCCAGATCACGCCTAAACGAGAAAAGGACCTTTCACTTATAGCAACCCCAAAAAAGATGGAATGCTAAAATCCTACTAACAACGCTGATAGTTTATATACTTTTCCATCTTTTTGGACGTTGCTACACACATTTCTTCAGGCTTTTCCCATTGAAAACTGCCACAGATTGGCCCCTCTGCTGAGTTTTCACACAGGCGGGACGTCAAGAGCTTCCTGAAAATCTCAAGGTCCTCTTCCGAAGCGCAGCTCGGCTGATCTGTTGGGGGACCGGCCGGGGGACCACTTTTTTCCCTGACAGATTTGCTTTTGACCACGAACATGGGTGGCCCATTCATGGGCGTCTTGTACTTATATATAACCTCTGGTTGGTGGTTTGGAACATGAATTTTATGCTTCCATATATCAGGAATAGTAATCCCAACTGACTTTCACTCCATCATTTTTTCAGAGGGGTAGGTCAACCACCAACCAGACCTGTTGACAATGATGAAAGGTCAGGAAATGGTCCCGACTCTTGCTTTCCCGGGTCGAATTTGATGAGAAGCCCCTGGCAAAGCTAAGTGGATGAAAAATTCATCCATATCAATCCCATTTGCCCAAGAATTCATGAATTCTCATTTGAGAAACTGCAGAAATGGCCCAGATCCACTACATTTCTGGGCTGTATCCAGCCTGGGATGCTCAGGTTTCAATGATGGTGCCGTGGGAGCCTTACTGATATTTCTGCTACATGTTCTTCCCTTCTCTTCTGGTCCAAAAGTCATCTCAAAAAAATCGTACCAAATGGAGTTCACAAGTTTGGATGCTGATTACCTTCCGGTAATCAAACATGGCAATGGAAAATCACCCAATTGCCACGTTCGATTACCGGAGGATATGCTGCTAATTCTACTGGTGGCTCAACGACATGGTGTCTACAGCACGGTGGTGATTTTCACTTCCGGCATCTTCCGGCCCAAAGCAGGGTGGAAAAGATTGCAACAAGCTTATCATGCTGCAACATAGTATTCATCAATATTCATCATATACAAAGTTATACATATAGCATCATATAGCCAACTTAGATGGGGATCCGGATACCTATACACTTATATGGTTGGTGGTTTCAAGCATGACTTTTATGTTCCGTAATAAAAAAGGTATAATCCTTCCCAACTGACTTTCACTCCATCATTTTTCAGAGGGGTAGGTCAACCACCAACCAGTCATAATTAACCATCATTAACCACTATTAACCAATATTAATCATATGGATAGGTCAACCACCAAGCAGTTATGGTATAGTTGTGCTATAGTTATGCATCTGAAGTACGTTCAACACGTGATTTTCCCGTGTGGCTCCAGCCGATCAGCGCCATGGGGGGCTCATATGATGGTTATCCTCAAGGGTTGGCTGACAGAATCTGCCAAAACTGTGGAAAAAGCAACGCGCCTGCGCGTTGCAGTAGATGTTATAGCTACTGGGTGAAGGTGTTTTTGTTTTTTCAGTGGTTTTGTATCATGTTTTTTCATATTTAGTTTTTTTCAGATGTTGTTTTCGATGTTTTCTTATCGATCATCCTTTGTATTAGAAATGTCCCAATTTGGATGGTCGATGGTCAAATCTTGAATGATACATGGTTCTTTATGGTTCCTCAGTTTTTCTATGTTGTCTGGTTGGTGGCGGTTTCAAACATGACTTTTATGTTCCATGACACACTGGAATGGTCGTCATCCCAACTGACGAAGTCATATTTCAAGATTTTTTTTACACCACCAACCAGTTGTTGTTGATGCCGAAAATGTCGATGCAAACCCATCACCATCACCAGGCTGGTTTTGTGGACCTGAATGTCAACGAAGCGCCTGGCCGACGCATAAACTCAGCTGCGGCAAGGATTCTAAGGCTTCCAAGGACCTCGAATCTGCGAAGCTTGAGCCGACTTCATCGGAAAAGACGCTTGACTCCAAACTCCGATGTGGTTTTCATACCTAAAGATTGACTTCACTTAGGATTTTTATGGTATGGCTGCGATATAGAATATAAAATAGCCTGGCTCAATGATTCTGAAACTTGACTTTCATGGTTGTTGTTGGGGCCTCAAAACCTGAACGACCACAACTTCAGGGAAAACCAGCAAAGCCCAATCAATTTGGGGTAAACAGCGTTGCTTTGCGGTGATTTCGGTTCCTCAACCCCATAGGATTGCTCCAACCTATTCTAGGTTTAAAAAAAATATATGAGTCCCCATACATATCCACAAGGGGTCGGAAAAAAAACCACAGAACATGATATTTTTCTCTATGGGCAGTTTCCGGTGCTATCCTTTAACAGACAGCAACCCGTTTCACCATTCCACTGGGTGAATTCCAGGTACGTTTGGGGCTCCGAGTCGGACCATCTGCTGTGGAGCTCCACGGTGGCTGATGCTGACCTCAGGAAGGTCGGCGAGTTGTCTGCATCCAAGGCTTGGGGGTTCGGTGGATGTTTTTAGGGGGAAAAACCATGGGCTTTTACTGTTTTTTTTTTTTTGTAGTAAACCCAAGAATATATATATATGTGACTATAACTTCTAAACCCCCATGATGTTGTAAACTTAAGTCTAATAAATATAATTTTCAAAAGTTATAAAACCAGATATATAAAACCCTTATAATGTTGGGGTATCCCCCCCAAAAAAAACTGGGGTGAAACATCTGGAACTGCACCTTCAAGATACTGTCCACTGGATCCATGCTGGGGAGAACATATGGAAGATGTTTAGGATATAGACTTCAAAATGTGGGGCCCCCTAGATAGCTAAGTTGGTTTATAACTCCAATAACTATGGTTTATTATACTTGTAACTAAGTTAATAGATGTTAATAGGGTTTATAAACCCACTTATACCCTCTGGTAAACATACAAAAAACTATGGAAAATCACCATCTTTAATAGGTAAATCAACGAACTAAACGGGCCATGTTCAATAGCTATTTTGACATAACCAGAGGGTATAGTTGACTTTCCTAGGTTTTGGGCTAAATTTGGTCCAATCAATTCTGCAAAGTAGGCACGATTAGCCATGCGTACTGAAAATCACTGGGACCAATATCTGCTCTCTTTTGTGTAGTCACTTGAAAAATCAAACGACAACAAGGTTAAACAACAAAACCCTAGCCCTAGAAATCACAAGGGTAACTTTATAATATACTATCAATTCACTGTTTGTAACATGCAAAAAATTAGATCAGGAGAGTTTAGACTCTTTTAAAAATAAATCCACTGATGGGACATTTACAGGTTTTTAACATGCTATAAATTCACTATTAAAAAATTGGACATATAGATCTGGGAAAATTATAACGACCTCACTGCGACCTCACTGGAGTCATGGTTAGTAAGGGGAAATCATTTCCAAATGGCCTTATTTCAGGTTAGTGAAATATTATAATATACCCAGATAGATCCTTGTTTTCCCAAAAAATCCGCCCAGTTCAGGATTTCCTCGATGCACTTGGCACTGCCCTGATGGCAGCAGATGGAGATGATGTGGCTGAGATGCTATGGAGCAAGCTTGGTTGGGAACCCCACGTGCGGGAGAAACATGACTACAGTCCCTGGGATGAAGTTGAGTTTTTGAATGTTTAACCATGTTTAACCCCCTTAAAAATTGGGATGAAGGTGTGGTTGGTGTGTGTGTGTGTGTTTGTTTTTTAATGTGTGTTTAACCATGTTTAACCCCGCAAAAAATGGTGGTGTATAGCTGGTAAATCCACCCTGGAATGGGGAAAAGCGGGGATGATTCATTAGCAACTCATAGCTGGGATGAGTTTTTTTTTGCTGGCCAGAATGAATAAAAAGTTGGTGAACTACGGTGAATCATGAGATACAGTCACAAATGATGGTTTATAGCTGGGAAAATCGTCGCACTAGTAGATTTTCCATTGCTAAACAGGGTTTGCTGAGTCGATTTGTGACACACTTTCCGAAATGACGAATCTATAGGGATCTGAATCGCATAAATATTGATTTAATTTATGTTGGGCCATCTAATTCCTTCCGGATGATCAACTCAACGACTTCCAGCGTTTCCCATAGGATCCATGGTGCTGGTATATATGCTAACATTTGGGGTATATTATGGTATATTGATGGGATCCATGTTACCATATATAGCAGCACCATGGATCCTCTGGGTTTTGGGAATGTAAAAACCTGGGATGACTGAGTCCTGTCCCAGGTTTGCTGCATGTGCTGCCTATGCCGACACCTTCGACACCTTCACTTCCATCGAGGCCTCGTGGGCCTCGGGCGCCTTGGGGCTTGGGAAATTTGACCACCAGCAGCAGTCAACGGCACGAGCCGTTGCTTGCTGGTGGCAGCTGCTTGGCGGATTTTTTCACTGCTGGCTCTGCTACTGGGTACCTGAAAAGATCTAAATTTTAGATGTGGGAAAAGACACCATTTTGATTTGATCAGTTTGCGAAACCATGGCTTTTCTACATCTATATATGTTTTTTTAACCATTTTCGGTAGATGCTTCTTTTCTGTTCTTAGAAGGGGTGGGAGCAGATAGAATACGAATAGAAGAAACGGCTAAGTGGAGGCAAGGTGTTTTTTTCTTTCTAAGAGTAGCTTGTTGGTGAATCATAGGAACCTATGGGAATATGCCAAACATTGTTTGGCCTTGTGTTCGGTAGCCTCTTGCATGGCAATTTTTTAGAGCCCTGGCGGCCAACATCCAGCGATGTTTTTCCTATCTGAAAAGGGGATTTCCCGTTGACCAGTTTGAATGCCAAACAGTTTTCCCAGAAAAAGATATGCTCGACCAATATACAGCTTCTATCTGTCAGTTAAGTGCCTATATATATGTAAGAGCTCATCATATTTGCATCCCAGAAATCGGAAAAACATGCCGTTGTTGGCCAGAAAAGCACGCCGCCCCCGCCTCTAAGGCTGCCCTATGATCGATGCGAAAGGCGGCTTTTCTCCGGAAGTCCGTCGACAGGTGGCCGAATACTTCAATCCTAGAGCGCCCTTTCCGTGCGTCATCAAGACGCCTGGGTCTATGGATTAACGTTTAACTGGTTGGTGGTTTGGAACATGAATTTAGTTTTTCCATATTAGGAATGTCATCATCCCAACTGACGAAGTCATATTTTTCAGAGGGGTAGGTCAACCACCAACCAGTTGAGTTTAAGGGGAACATGACTGTAACCGGAAACCCATGATTTTCACTAAAATTTGGTGCTTTTCCCAAATCAATGGATTGCCTTTAACCAATCCATTGACTCAATGGATTTTTGTTTGCTTTCGTGGTGAAATAATTGAACATCTTCGCCGGACACCATGGTTTTGAAGCCCAACTTGATTGGTAAAGCTGGCAGGTTTTCGCTTCAAACAGTTCTAGGAGTGGGATGCAGAAAGAAATTGGAAGGCCCTTCCAAAGTATGCCGCACTATTTGGGACCCGACAAAAAAGTTCTCCAAATGTCATAGCTGCTCTGCCTTAGAAGAAGAATTGGGACATGTCCCCAGGTATCCCCAGCTGTTGGAGGAGAATATCCTATGAGTTGGGGAAGGTTTTGATGGGACATGTCATCCAGAATGCTAGCGAAAGTTGACAGAAATTTGCAAAAAGTTCTGAAAAGCACCATGCAAAATGATGAACATGATGAAATGATGCATACAGCAGCCATGGAGTTGATTTCGGTACCATTGATGTGTGTTTTTTCAACAGATGGATGATGCTCCCAGGAATTTGCCTCTTTTCCAACGAGCTGTTGAGAAGTGGAGTGTCGACTATCTCAGTGAGCACATGGGAAACCAACTGTATCTGGACGAAGATGGCCATACTGCTTCGATTTTCTTAGTTTTTTAATAGTTTTTTAACATAGCTATAGAAAATCAGCATTTTTAATAGGTAAACCATCTATAAATGGGCCATTTTCCACAGCAAACTGTTAGTTTACCAGAGGGTACTCTGATTTTCGTTGCTTTTTTGGCTGAGACTGACTTATAGCTGAGTGGTGGTTTGGAACATGAATTTTATGACTTTCCATATGTTGGGAATGTCATCATCCCAACTCACTTTCATATTTTTCAGAGGGGTAGGCCAACCACCAACCAGATAGCCTTATAGCTATAAGAATTCCATCGCCCTAATGTTAGACAAAACCAGTCTAATTTTCATGGTCCCAGTCAGTCATGATTTCATATATTTCCTACCCTACATCCATGGTTTTTGGAGGCTGTTGGCTCAATGAATGGCTCAACAACTTGCGCAAATTGCGGAATGATCTGGAGCCATTTTGGAGCCATTTGGAGCCATTGGAGCCCCACAAAAAATCGAAAAAAGCCGAGGTATCACACCTTTGCATCAACCCAAGATGCCCGGCGGTTCGCCTATTCCTTCGACTGCCGAAATGAGGGCGGCTATGAGCCCGCACGCATTGCGGAGGCCTGTAAGATGACTTTCCAGGACTTTGTGATGCTTGGAATCAATACCAAAGATGGGCCCCCCAGTTACCCTCTGGTAAACATACAAATAGCTATTGAAAATGGCCCATTTGGTTCGTTTATTTACCTATTAAAGATAGTGATTTTCCATAGCTATGTTAGTTTACCAGAGGGTATAAGTGGTTTTATAAACCCTATTAACATCTATTAACTATAGTTACACATATAATAAACCATAGCTATTGGAGTTATAAACCAACTTAGCTATCTAGGAGGCCCCACATTGTAGTCTACTAATTTGGGGGGTACCCTCTGGCATATGAAAAAATACGATTTTTAATCGGTAAATCAACTATAAATGGCTATTTTCAATAATTATGGTAAATTACCAGAGGGTACCATCTATGAAGGACAATTTTGTCACTATCTTGGGAACTTCTCATGTCATGTATTTATAAACTGTGGGTTTATTAATCCTGGGTTAACAGTAACCATGATAATTGGGGTTTATGCTAGTTATCACTATAGTTTGGTGGGGATTTGAACCAACTTATAACTCGAGGGCCAACCTTGAATGTCAAAACAACTGTGATCGCCCCAAATCCGCTAATTCCTGGGGTAAACCCAATGCCATTACCAGGTATGGTAAACATACCACCCATAAAATTGTGATTTTGGAGATGGTTTGTGATTGGTTTTACCACTTTAGTACCAAGTTTCCTTATGAAAATTGCCGTTTGAGGGCATAACTCTATTGTCAGACAGACCCTTATTATATGGAGCATTCCTCACATGAAGGACCCGAAAAACATGAAACATGTACAGACACTTATAGATTAATAAACATGCGTGTGTGTGTGTGTGTGGGGTCCTACCGTTTACAATCCCTGCGCACACAGGCAACATGCAGTTGGAATTCAATTTGTAAGCATTCGAATCTTATATCTTTACCTCTGGCCCAAAAAACTTCCATGGATTTCAACTGGCAGATGTGGTAGGCTTGAATCAGGATGGACAAAATATAATAGTAACTCCCAAACAGATGGAAATTCTATGGTTCCAGTATTTTCGTAGGATTGGTCTGGTCTATCTTTTGCAGTCTTGCAGATTCATCCAAGTTGAATTTCTCCAGTATCATCCTTCACCCCTCCAAACATTTTGACAATTTTTTCGGTGTTCAACTTTCCCTTGCCCCAACTTAACTTTGGTTTCAAAAATTGGGTCCTCCAATCGAGCCCAGGAAGAAACAACAAGCTCATGAAGATGGGAAAGCCTATTATTTACAAACCCCAGTGCTTCGTTATGAAGATGGTGTCATCACCAGCGCCAAGTTTGATGATGAGATGGAAGCTGACCTGCACACCATGAACCGACCTTTGGTAAATGAGTTGGCTGCGATGGGCAAATTTGGCGAACTGTCGCGAAACCAACTTTTCGTGAGCTTTCGAGATTTCCTAACTGCAGTGCACTATGATCAACAGCACAATTTATATCTTCAACTGCGAGGGTGCAAGAAGTTTTTACTCTTTGATGTTACTTGTGCTCCAGCACTTTACCCCTATCCAGTACATCATTCACTAGATCGAAAGGCTCGCGTTGATTTGGAACATCCAGATCTAACTGGATGGCCGCGTGCAAAAGCATTGGCGGGACGTGGGATTGAGGCAGTTCTAGAGCCTGGCGATGTGTTGTTCCTACCTATGAGCTGGTTTCATCACGTGCATAGTGTGGGAGAGGAGAATGTATCCTTGAACTTCTGGTTCTATGATTCAGGCTGGGCTAGCAGTAGGTTTGCTGGCTTCAACCTGGTTTCAACCTAGTTTCATCATGGTTTCAGCACGTTTCAACTGTCACTTTCCATGTTCATATTGTATGAGATGTTTTGATATCAACTGCCATGGGAAACCTGCTCCTCAATCTCATTTAATCAAATTTAATCCATTAAGAAGACGATCCCACGTGTATATATATAATTGTATATATATATAATTATACAAAAAACAATCAATAATAATAATTATATATATTCAAATTTCAAAATAGATAGATAGAACAATTGATAGAGAGAGAGAGAGATAGATAGATATAGATAGATATAGACAGATATAGGCAGATACAGATAGATATAGATAGATAAGGATAGATAAAGATAGATATAGATAGATATAAATAGATATAGACAGATATAGATAGATATAAATAGATATAGACAGATATATATATATATATATATAGATTTAGAAAGAGATAGATAGATATAGATAGATATAGACAGATTTAGATAGATAGATAGATAGATAGACAGATATAGACATATATAGGTAGATATAGGCAGTAGACAGATAAAGACATATATATATATATAGATAGATATAGACAGATTTAGATAGATAGATAGACAGATATAGACATATATAGGTAGATATAGGCAGTAGACAGATAAAGACATATATATATATAGATAGATAGATAGATATAGATATAGATAGATATAGACAGATAGATAGATAGATAGATAAATAGATAGATAAAAATAGATAGAGATAGATATAGATAGATATAGGTAGTCATAGATAGATATAGATAGATATAGATAGATATAGATAGATAGAGATAAATATAGATAGATAGATAGATAGATAGATATAGATATAGATATAGATATAGATATAGATACAGATATAGATATAGAGATAGATAGATAGATAGATACATAGATAGATAGATAGATAGATAGATAATTAGATAGCAAATGTCAAGAGATGGGAAGTGAAGTGTCTCAAATTTCTCAAACTCCACGCCCTTCCCCAAAAAAGGCTATCTCTTCGAACCAAAATTGGTGGAATGGCCTCTAAATGACATCGGTTTGCTGGAACTCTGTCGCCACATCGAGTACCTGGTAGCGGAGCAATTGGGACCTGCGCTGGTCGCTCCCTTCATGCACTGGTGGCGCAGCGGTTCCCCAGCGCCAAGTGACAAACTACTGGCAGATCGCTGGCGGGTGGTGAGGAATTATCTCCTGAAACAGCTCAAAAAATTGCCCCAAAAGGCCACCGGCTGGGACAATTTGTTGCAACAGATGTTTCTATAACGTGTTTTTTTCCAACAGTTTTTGTTTCTTATTGATTTGAAATGCTTTAGATGCAGGAAATGATTGGAAGTGGAAGTAGGTAACTAGGTGATATTCACCAGCCACGTGGAGCCTCATGTTTTCAGCCGGGCGAGGCTGCGAAGTTTGTGTTTGCCATGATGGATCCTGCTAGATGGAAGGGCCTGGAAACGAGAGAAGAGGCATATTTGGCCAGCCAAGGCTTGCGGGATCAACACCAGGCGGGGGAGATTTGAGGGATGTACTGGGAATTTATGGGGCTTACCTGTGGTTAATCATGGGAAGATGGTGGGAAAACTTAAGGGTAAAACAACCAATAATCCTGGATGAATAATGGATGACGGAGATTTACCCTTTGTTGAGTTAACATTTTACCACCCTTGGGTAAACTAACAGGCATAGCTATTGGACATGGCCATTTAGTTCAATTTACCCTGTTAGTTTACCAGAGGGTATCTATATTCATTAACCCACCCAACCAAAATTGAACTTGGTAAAATCTTACTAAAATAGTGATTTACTTTTTGTAAGGCGAACCTACTGGAAAACAAAAAGGTGTTGGATTCATTGATTAAAAGGAGAAAAGAAACATTTCTGGCGAATGGGATTCAGATTTGTTTAAGTTCATTGTGTTTATTGCCATTTCTTACACTAATCCATCAAACATTGGGAATTCAATAGGAATGCAGCGAAACCAATAACAGACTGAAAACATTCAAATTTGGTGGGGTTATATCACTCATGTCTGGTGATTTCTGGTGCGTGGGGATTGTTAATTTCTGGGTTTATCACATGATATTTCTTGTATTGTGGCCCAAACACTGCATATAACCTAGCCATGATGCATGAGAATGCCTAATTCATTGGGTAGTATGCAGTATTAGCCTTTTATTAGCAATGATTCGGCAATGATTAATTGTTTAATCATTGTCAAGCCATAGGCCATAAATGTCATTCATCAATCATTATTAAAGCATTAATAGATATTAATGGCACTTATTCACCATGAAGCCATGAAAAAAACCACCAACCTCAACCACCAACCCAGGTTTCCGACCTCTTGGACGATCTGAATGAGTTGAGTTTGGGCGTCTTCCATTGTCGTATGCCGGCCTGGGCATATCGCACCTTGGGGAGGGCCATTGAAAAGATTCCCAGGCAGAAACTGAGATTTTTCCTGGAATGTGCTGAGGAGGTTCTCTGCATCTTGCGGGACCACACCAATTGGGAGGGCGTCAGCGACCTGGATGGAGCTTAGGGGTGGGTTTCTACATAACCATATGGAAATCAATGGCCGGATATGTTTATCTGGTTGGTGGTTTGGAACATGAATTTTATTGTTCCATATATTGGGAATTTCATCATCCCAACTGACGAACTCATATTTTTCAGAGGGGTTGAAACCACCAACCAGACATATATATATGTATATATATATATATATCTGGTCTTTCAGTTTGATTGATTGGAACCTTAGTGGTTCATCTCACATTAGCATTCCCAACCTGAATCCAACAACTTAGGCCGCAGCGTAAAGCATCTATGTGCCTTGTGGAAAAAAACAATATGATAATTATGTAAAAATATACTGTATGTATTTCTTTCCAGTACTTACTGATGATTTTCCACTTTTTTCGGGGGGCAGGGGCGTGAATTACTTCCTGAAAATGTTGATTTTTACATTGACTGGTTATAGCCCCAAGTTACACAGTGGAATACCATCCATTTTCAATCCACGATAAAAAATTATTCCATCGAGAAGCTCGGTGAAACTTTGTGACTTCTTCTACGTTCAACGCCATTTTTTGTTGTTTTTCTGCATTACACCAATATATTCCACCATATTTCGATATGCTGTGTTGGCAAAGTGATCATGTATCATATCTACAATCTACATTTCTGTATATATATATACATTATATATATATACACATTATATATATATTATATTTTATCATATCGAATCATATATGTAATATAAAAGTTATATTATGGGGGATGATCTCATTGGATGATCCCATCTGAGGTGCTCCCCACCTCTTCGAGGTGGATGAGGCCCGGAAGGCGCCCGGCGCCTTCCTTCGCGCCCTGACGGAGCTCAGCGCCCTGGCGGAGCACAAGGGGACCGTCCGGGTGCGCCTCGTGGACAACGGCTTCTTCGCCAACTGGTTGCAGGTGCCCCAAAAAAAACGTTGGTTTTGGAGGACAAAAATAGTTATATACATTTACATATATGGTGTAATAATTAGTATAATATATATATATAGGATTGAAATACTGATTTGTATTTTTATTTATGTGATAAGCATATATCTAGATGATATATATACATATGTATATATATATAGGCTGTATTTTTATTTGAGAATAATTTATTTAGATTATACATATATATATATATATATTTATTTATATATATTATTCATGCACATAATTGTAGTAGTTTTAGTTGACATTACATATAGCTGGAGGTATGAAAATCATAGTTGTTAATGGTTAAATTTGTTTATTCATGGGGAATCAACCGGCAACATTGGCAACATTGCTTCCAAACCTCTGTGACGGGTTAGGTACTCGCTTTGGTTCAAAAGCATCGCCTTGGAACGCGCCTGATCATGATCTTCATTCCCGTCTAAGGCCATATATCATCATCATCATCATCACCATCATCATCATCACCATCATCATCATCATCAGCTTCCTCACCATCATCATTAGCATCATCAGCTTCCTCACCATCATCATCATCAGCATCATCATCATGTTTCTTATTCGTCGTTTTATTCTTCTTCTTCTTCTTCGCCATCCTCCTCCTCATCATCATCAGCATCATCACCATCAACATCATCATCATCATCATCATCAGCTTCCTCACCATCATCATCAGCATCATCAGCATCATCAGCTTCCTCACCATCATCATCATCATCATCATCATCATGTTTCTTCTTCTTTTTCTTCTTCTTCTTATTGTTTTTCTTCTTCTTCGCCATCCTCCTCCTCCTCCTCCTCATCATCATCAGCATCATCATCATCATCATCAGCATCATCATCATCATCATCATCATCAACATCAACATCATCATCAACATCATCATCATCATCATCATGATGCTTCTTCTTTGTCGTCATCATCATCATTATCATCATCACCATTATGTAAAGGTGCAGCGCTCTGATCCTGCTTTTTCTTAACATTCGGCAAAGGGTTTTATACCGGCAGCGTAATTGTTTGTAATGTGTGCATGTTTTTTGTGGTATTGCGATTTCGCGCGCGCTCTGCGTCCGTGCCGTGGTGAAGAGACCATTTGCACGCATGGTGATTGCAAGACAGTCAGGCCGCTTTATTGTTTAATAATTTTCATAGTGGAATACAAACTTGGCTCAGGTTTCGCGCATCCCCGCGCATTAAACCAAAACCACGTGGCGCTTTATCAATGTCCTTTCAATATAATCTGCACACCCCTATGCTGACAACACTTTTAGCAGCATGAGAGTATTAGAAACTATGAATGAGCAGTGCCTGTGTCTGCTGGACAGCAAGAAAGATGATAAGGTTGCTGTGCCTGTGTGTGCACAGGAACATGAACGTTATTACCCCACCCCACCCTACCCCACCCCACCCCACTGGAACATGAATGAGAGATGATCAGGGCAGGCGTGGCACTTTTTGACATCGACCTTCATGTTGTGTGGCAGGCATGGCGCTTTTTGACATCGACCTTCATGTTGCGTGGCAGGCGTGGCACTTTTGGACATCGACCTTCATTTCGCCTGGAGGCGTGGCACTTGGTAACATCGTTCTAACGATCAACTGATTAACGACTATATTTCTCATAGGAAGTCTTTTTTTGGTCCTGTTCTCGCTTTGGAACGCGCCAGGCTTCCAAAGTATTGCGCCGGTCAGTAAATCTCATGTCTGTGTGGTTGGCATTGTTTTGATGATATGTGTCATTTTGTGTTCCAAAGTGGGTCGAAAATGGCTGTGCTCCAAAGTGATGCATCAGACTGTGTTCCAAAGTGATCCTGCTACCTCTGGGACGGGGTCTATGGATCTTTCCATCTGACGAGCAGGTTTCTTCAGGAAAGTTGAACAGGAGTTCAGTTTGTTTTTGAAGCACAGACATGAAGAAAAAGGCCGATGGGTGGTGAATTGGGAGAAAAATGATGTTGGAAATCGACGATGAATAAAATGAATTGTGGAAGAGATGGTCAATGATGATGGGGTGAAGTCAGGTCCTGAAAAGAATGGCGGAGAGACGTGGAAACTAGTTGCAACATGAATTTCAGTTTTCTGATGCCCTCTGAAGCAAATTTCATTCAAGGCTTAACTTGACTGATTCGACCTTCTCTTATTACACCCGTGTGCAGGTCTTAGATGCTGCTTACTTCGCCAACGCCGCTGCAAGACTGGAACCAGATTGGATCATCACTGGAAAGGAAAGGGAGTTCAACTATGGTTCACCTTCTGAAGATGTGTTTCACGCCCTGTTCCATCCGTTTTCTCAGTCTGCTTCAACTGCTTCAACTGGTTACTTCGATGTGACTCATCGCTTCAATTTCCTGTTGATCAACGTCTTCAGGGGTCAATTTCTTCGGGGTTCACAGGCGACTCGCAGGAGGTTGGAATACTCTAGCGTGGCTCAGCGAGTTTTTCAAGTGAAACCCCACCTGCTGGCGCGACGAGAGGAGATTTTGCGGTGCAGGAGGGGGTTGACCAGTTGCTGAGTGGTGAATTATCCTATTTTATCCAAATTTTGTTGGAACCAGATTTAGAAAGCCCAGAATGTTTGGACTATGAGCAATAAAGTATGAACAATAAACCACAGAGGATTGAAAATTCATGAAAATGATGTTGGAAATCAATGGTGGCCATTATTTCACCATGTTTCACCAATCTATATCTATTTGTTTCAGTGTTTAACAGTTTAACCGTCCCAATTCACAACCACATGGTTTCAATCGTCCCACGTGGCAAGTGCCTTGGCAGGAGAGCTGGCGTTGAAAACTGCCCAGTGATTGGGGTGCACAAACGGGTGGATAATCCTGGCACGGCACGGATGCAGCTGGAACAACGGATGCTGCAGATTGGTTGCTATATCCAGGCGGTTCGGAAGGTGGCCAAAGGATATGAACAAGGTGGGTGGGATGGAGATGAGGAAATCCGGGGGTGGAGTGAGCTGAGAGGTATAAACATAACAAAAATGGGAAGGTCTGAGCTACGAATTGAGTTTCCCAACTGATAAATGAGTACAGGATCATCCCAGGATATCCACATGATAGTTCAATAGGTTAAGCTATTTATGGTTAATAAGGGGCTATTAACTGCTTGATAATGGTTGTTACATGTTGTTAATGACTTTAAATATGATGGCCTTAGAGTTTTCACCAGGTCACCAGCTGTAGGCCTTTTGTCGCTTCGCGGGGCAAGCCGAACATGGCTCATCGGATATCTATCCAGTAAACCAACATAGCTACTCATATATATATATATAATCACCATTTTCACGTGGTAAATACATATAGTATAGGTCAACCCTCCAAGTAAATGGGCTATTGTCATTCATTTTCCATAGCAACTCTTCAATTACCCGGTGATCAAAACTGGCTGGGAAACCCCGCAGTTTGCTGGGAAAATCATGCCAACTTGCCACTGATCCTACACTGATCGTCAGGATCCCCCTGGATCTTCCTAGCCACGGATGATGCAGATGCAGTACCCGAATTTCGCAAGGCATTTGGGGATCGTCTGATCTGCAATCTCACGGCCAAAAGGTCTGCCGGCGGGATCAATGAGAAGCTTGGAGCTTGCCTTTTGGAGCTAAGATGGTTGGAATGGCCAAAACGTGAGGAAGATGTAGGACAACAATGATAAACCATAAGCCATGGTAGACCATGATAAACCACCAGGGTTTTTGGTGTTTGATGGCCCTGGAGAGCCATATTTTTTGGCCGATTTGGCCGAGGCCCCTCAATGATTCATCCAAGGAAGAAGCTGCCCTTGGAAGTGCATGGCCAAGAGGAAAGGCTCAGTATAGCTGATGCCGAGGACTGTTTGCTGGATGCTTTGTTGCTTTCGGCCTGTGATGCATTTATCCATGCAGATTCCTGGATGGATGAAGCCATACACATCGATATTTTTAGAGATGTTTGACAGTTTTTGTTTTTATGTTTTTGATGGGTCGAGTGGATTTTCCATCACCCGCTAAAGAGTCTTGTTTTCATATTGGTAAAGCAATTTAATAAAGCCATATATGTTGATATATTTTGATGGTTTATACTATAGCCCTTTATGGTAAATTTCTGGGGATGGTGTAGTAAATAGTTTTATCAACAGCAGGTCCCAACTCCGACAGCGCTGTTTACCAAGGATTCGAACTTGACCATCGCAGCGGGAATTTTGAACCCCCATGCTGCAGCACATCGCGTGAGGGACTTGGTCGACTTGGCAGAGAGGAACGCCGAGGCCAGTCACGAGGCTGGGCTTTGGCCCGGCTATAAACGCTGCGGCCTGCCATTTTGAAAAAGCGGCTTCGGTGCTAAGATGATTTGAGATGCCAAGGCTTGCCAAGGCTTGCCAAGGTTTCTGAAGATGTTTGAGGTGTTTTCCCTGCTGCAGAAGTAGTTGCTAGATTTGATGGTTGACACCTCTGAATTTTGATGAACTTGGGAATTTCGGCTGAGTATATGCATATAGTATGAGATGATCATTGCAAAGTTCCTGAACCCAAATTGGGCATCTTATTTGTCGAAACCTTTGAAAGGACGGACTGATTTCACGCTCTGTTTGTTTCAACCAACCCATATCCCAAATGCATCCAAATGCTCCATGTATGGAATATTTACCAACATTTACCCTAAAAATCATGAAAAATCACCCAGTTTTGTAGGTAGATATTCCAGCACCATGGTTTGCATATGGGGGTTAAGGCCATGTTTGAGCATCGTGAGTTCATCCTGCCCAGGAACCGGGAGACCATTATGAAAGTGAAGTTGGCCTCAGTTTCTGGGCCGCTGTTTGGAGGTCATTTTTTTAAAGTTCGGCTTGAACTTAGCAGGTTGGGATAGAACCCGGATTGGACTACACTCTGGTAAACATACAAAGATTATGGAAAATCTTCTTTTTTAATGGGAAAAACACTATAAATATCAATTTTCAATAGCTATGTTAAATTACCAGAGGGTAGCTTGGGTGCTTTCAGAATCTTTCAAATATGTCGACTTTTTTCTGAACAAATTTTCCAGCGTTAGGTAGATGAGGCATTAGGTTTTTGCTCGATCGGACCCGCAAAGTATGGCGGCACCAAATATCTCCAAATACCTTCGTGGGATTTCCTGCGATTTCGCGAGCATATGCAGAGCACATCCAATCTGATCTCAATCCCAACTATTGAGACTTATAAACACCCCAATGTTTTGAAAGTTGTAACCCCATGTTCCAATTAGGGAGCCCTTGGGAGCTATGAGATGGGAAAACCTGCGGACTCCTGCGGAGCTAGAAATTGAGTTTCCCAATCACGGGATAGTAACTACCCTCGGGGAAACTAACATAGCTATGTAGAATCACCATGTTGATAGCAACATCAACTATAAATGGGCTATATGTTCAATAATCATGTTAATTTACAAGAGGGTAACTAGAATTCACAGTCATTGACAGGTTAATAACCATTAATAACAAGTAATAACTATTCTGGACCTCCACCATTAGGACATCTCGCTTCAGTCCCAGGTTGGCTATGGGGCTTTGGACACCTTGCCGAAGAAGTTTCTGCCTCCGATGTTGGGCAATTTTCGGGAAAAGCCACCGGAGGGAACCCAAAATTTACAAGCATCATGCAATCGTCAAATCACAGAGTACCCTCTGGTAAACTAACATAGCTATGGAAAATCACCTTTTTTAATTGGTAAATCAACGATTTCTATGGCCATTTTCAATAGCTATGTTTGTTTGCTAGAGGGTAGTCCCTGGGACATTCAAGAGCTTAAAGCTGTCCAGTGCAGGGAATGAGCTAGCTCGCTATACGTAGAAGCCCTTCCCCCAGCCCTGCGGAGCCCTGCGGAGAGGCGAATTGAGTTTCCCAACTGTAGCTGAGTGCAGGATCATCTCGTGGTACCCGGCCTGGTAAAGTAACAGTTTGGTATTGAAAATGGCCATAGACATAGTGGATTTTCCCATATGTTTACGAGAGGGTATTCAGATTGTAGTCGGATCGTTGAACATACTGATGTTTTTTCTCTTTAATTGGCTATTAATGTCAACCCTGGATTAATAAACCCCGTTTACGGCTGTTGAATTGGGGGTAACATTTATGTATCATATTGTGACTATTTGGAGGGCACCCCCACAATTAATAATCATGGTTTATTAATCCGGAGTTGACATCAATTTGCTTAGTACCGGGTATTACTAGCTATGAATGGTTGATTGTAAACACTTTTAGAGCAGGCTCCTCTGCACTTGCCGGTTTAGTTTGCTGGTGGCATGCTTTGGCTCCAAAATTAGGTACCATAGGAGACACCAAATGGCTCATGCTTAGCATGAAAGCATCCATTTCCTGGGCTATGCATGGCTATGATTTTGATTTTGAATCATTCCCCATATCTTTGGGATGGTGTGCCTTAAACCTGCCTGCCAGTAAACCTTGGAAGCAGGGTAGATGTTTGGCGTTTATTTCGTGAGGTTCAACATCCTCTACGCCCTTTGTGAGCAGCAGCTGAGCAGTGCTGACATGTTTGGGGGCCACTTTTGTTGTTCGAATGAGCTTGGCTACACTTTCTGACATGTTCACCTTAGTCCATCAAACTTAAGAAAAAGCTTTGTGTCTCATTACCAGACAAGTATGGGTTGGAAGTTCTTTTGGCAACAGTTCCTTTAGCATGATTTGTCTTATGATGTAGATTGTATCCAGGAATCTTAGCCATCAGCAAGCATGCAACATAGATGTTTATTGACCCCCTGAGTGGTTCCATACCTTTCTTCCAAAGTACCCTATCATATCCCTGTCATGAAGTACCCTCTGGTTATTTAACATAGCCATGGAAAATGACCCCTTTATAGATGGTTTAGCTATGTTAAATAACCAGATGGTAACCATTGAAGCCGAACATGACAATCTTAGAAGATCCTTTTTCTTTCGAACATTTGGAGTTTGTTGCCAAAAAAACACTGGCAGTGGGGGGGTCAAACAAAATCAGGCCAGACGTTGGACATCTGCCATACCATACCCTCTGGTAAACTAACATAACTATGGAAAATCACCATTTTTCATGGGTAAAATTCACTATAAATGGCAATTTTCAATAGCGTTTTGTATGTTTACCAGAGGGTATCTTATTGCAGGTAAGCAGCGCCACTACGACTTTGGACTCCGCAACATCTTGAGTGTCCTGCGCCAGTCCTGGGTCCTAGTCCCGACTTGAAGTCACCGGTGATGGATCCTGGGATCCCGACGACTGGAAGAACCACCCGATTTTCAGATGGGGATGGGTCAATACCTATTATTACCATATTTGGGGGAATAATCATCTATTCACCAGCTATTTTAGAATACCTAGGGTACCAGGGTTTTGGCCCATAACCAGATTGGATCCGGGGAGGCTGCTGGGAAATTCTGCTGACGTACTGAACCAAGGTAAGTGGGTTTGATGTCAAGTTTCCCTGAAATCACATTAGGGATAGTTTGGGGATTTTCGTTGGAGTGGGAGCTCTTAAAAAAAAAAGGAACGCCAGCTGGATATTGAACAGTGAATGAAACAGGTTGTCATATGGATTTCCCTTCTAAAAGCCAACCCAGTACAATCTCGATGTTTCTATTTGCAGGAAAACATTCTTATTTGGTGGCAAAACATGACATAGAAATTTAAAACACCACAGTCACTGGTAGATTTTCCCATGTGTTCCCAGCTTCCTTCCAACTGACATAGACCCTTCCATGAGTTGGGGGTTAGCAAACTAGAATCATTGGGACAGTGATACCTCAATCTGGCAAATACAATGTGAGGCCCCCCAGTTACAAGTTGGTTGATAAGCCCCAGTAACTATAGTTATAAGTATCATAAACCATAGTTATTGGAGTTATAAACCAACTTAGCTATCTAGGGGGCCTCACATTGTATGTTGCGACCTCATTGCAACATCACCATGATGTGTTTTTCATGTTTAATGATGGTGAATTTCCCTGAAATTTGGCAAGTTTTCTTGTGAGGTTGCTGAATCATAAAAAATGGGAAATTCATTGCTTGGCCATGGGAAATTCATGGAGTGCGAATTCCCACGAGGGGAGGTTTTTTGAGATAGGTAAGTTGATTTATAACTTGACCAACTATGGTTTATGAGGGATATACCGAGCTGGTCAATGGTTTTTTTTAAAGCAACAAAGATGACTGCGGGGCATCACCTTGGAAAATGTGCCTTTCAATTTTCTGAATATTCCCACAGGATACCCCAATAAGATATATATATATATACACCTATTTATATGTACTTAGATTATTTGTAGCATATTCCCATACATACTCCCAATATCACGAACATTCCCATTGCGAAGTTATTGCGAAGATCATCAGATCTATTTTTCTAAGAGATAAATTTCATACGTTAAGATACATTGCAGCATATATCCCATGATTCTTTCCATTGGGTGCCATGAATCTTTTTGAAAACCCCAGGTCGGGCATCGTGAAGCGTAGCGAACCCGGGGAATCGGACGAAGAGATGCTCTTCATGCGCACGGTGCGATGATTACGGGGCGGCTGGGAGGGAAATGGGATGCTTTTTTTTTTTAAATGAGCAATTATAATTATATTTATAATTTATCTGGATGATCTGTCTGATTATATAGGAAAATGGTCAGTTTCTGGATGATTTGCCTTATAAAAGACCTATTAAAAATTGGGAATAGTAACCCCAACTGACGAACTCATATTTTTTATATTTATTTATTTTTTTAAATTTAATTTCAAAAGCAATGAAACCTATTTACCAAGTTCACCGTCCCGTACTTTTACCCTAATCCGTACCAGGATTCTCCAGCCAATAGAGCATTACTTTTGAAACTAGATAATGTATAATGTTTATTCAGACAATAAAATATGAGATGATTTTATTCATTATACCTTAAGATGGTTTATTTAAGAGTATTTATCTGACATCTTCAAATCACAGAGTAGTTACCCTCTGGTAAACATACAAATAACTATGGAAAGATCCTCCATGTTTAATGGGTAAATCCACTATTTCTATGGCCATTTTCAATAGCAAACTGTTAGTTTACCAGAGGGTATCTTATAATGAGTCTTAATCATATTTATTTGAATCTTTCATTGATATTAATTTATCTTAATACCTCTTGATGCTTCTCATAGTATAGTTCAGTCTTAATATTTATCTTATATATATATATATATATATATTGATTGATTGATTACATATTGAGAAGATATCTGAGTATATCTGGAGAAGCTGTGGCAGGTGCACCCAACTGTTGGGTTTATGGGTGGTTTAGCTGTACATAGTTGAACAGCTGAGCTAGTTCACAACTCCAACATTTTCTGGGGGTTATATCTATAGTTAATGGGGATTATAAGAGTTTATATCTATTTTCTGGGGTTTATATCTATAGTTAGTTTATATCTGAGTTTTCTGGTGTTTATATCTATAGTTAACGGGGGTTATAAGCCAGCTTATAACAGGAGCTGCCACCTTAATTGGCGAAATGGTTGCTGTTAGGATAACATAGGATAACAAGGTTCATCTTAAATCATATGGAGGTTTCCATAAATTTCGGATTCCCAAAAAGGATGGTTTTTAATGTCTGGGATAATCCTTCCCATTGACTAATATTTTGCAAGATGGTTAAAACCACCAAACAGATGAACATAGCTTATTGTTTATAGATAATTTACACATTAAAAAGGTGATCTCCCGATGTCCACAAAGTGTTTTAAATTACCAGAGGGTAAATCATGTCAATGTTCTCTAAAATCGGATTTGTTTACCAGAGCACTTTGGTTTTGGATCCAATCAATGTGGAATGTCAGGACCCTAAAACAGAGTTACTGTACGATATAAAGATATTTAAAGCATTTGTTCAGCCATAGTTTGCGGATGCTGGGAGGCATGTCTCGTTCCATAATTCTTACATCGGCCTTGTATATGGTAGATTACGGCAGGTGCCTTACAACAAGTCGCTACTTGAACTGGCCATTGATCCAATGATTATGGAGTGTCCTTATCGATGTTAGCTTGCCATCGGTCCTGGCAAATAGTGATGCTTGGTCGCTTCAAAGACGTTCAAAGATATAGAATAAGTCAACCATTGCATCTACGGAGAATATATATATATTGTTTTTGTTTTACGTGTGTTGTATATTTATATATATATATATATATTACCCGTGTACACACACATATATATATACATAATATATGTGTATTAAATATACATCATATATGTACAAGCACCATTCTTTTACTGTTTATTTGTATAAGATTGTATTGGCCCATGTGTATGTTACAAAATAATCACCAGGGGATAGTGATCCCACTTGAGGAGTTCATATTTTGGATAGCCTTTGTTGGTGAAGGTAGCTTTTCCTGGTTTGCACACGTCAAATGCTCCGTATGAAAAAATATTGTGCTGGAATGACTTTCGCGTAAAATACTGTTGTTGCCTTTGTTGTTGCTTCACTCTTTGGAGCCACATTTAAGATTTTCCCGTGCAATCTTAAGTTCAAGCAGGTTGTATCGAGTTTCTCCCGCTTACAGACCGATTGTAAGGATACTACTTCTGCATTCTTGCTGCGGAATCGTTCCAGAAGTAGTCTTGCTGGTTGAACAGCGTATTTGATTAATTAAGTTAAACGTCACATTTGAGCCCATGCCAGCTCACATATTGCACACGAGAACTGGACCTCGACGGTTTTGGTCACAGCAACATGCTGTCCTTGAAATATCCCCATGTGTCTTTGAAATATGCACCATCAACATTCTAAGCATCACTTTGAACTGTTCCGTCCGATTAGCTGAATCTGTTGCATGGGCGACCGCATGCCATGAGTCAGTTCATGTTAGGGATAAACATTGTAGCACCCTTCAAACAGATAGAAACGTATATCCAGGATGATCCAGGATGGTAGTTCGATGATTTTTTAAACCTCATACTTCCAAATTTCCAAGATATGTTCTATCATTTTTTTGGGACTGACTTTACACGTCGCTGGGAAATGCATGCTGGATTCACCCACTGCCCGGGGCGCAAAGCTGATGCAAATTGCGCCGCCTCGAGAAGCGCCATCATGCGGATGTGATTCAATGGGATTTAACAGGACTTGATGGTGATTTAGTGGACTATTGAAATCGGATTTAAGGTGTTGGAATTCTGATTTATCTTGGTGAATGGGGTTTCATGAGGATTGGAAAGATGGATGAACCTTGCGCAGCATGGTTATTCCAATTTGGTTGTCAGTTGGGATGGCGATTCCCATTGGCAGATATTTCTCAAAGAGGGTGACACGCCAACCAGTGCAGTTCTGTTGCTCACCGACCTCCGCGAAAGGTGCGCGACATGAATCTGTCGAAACTCGTGGCAGATGATGTCGCGGCCCTAAATCATTTGGGATGTTGCAGGTGCCCTAAACCTTGAACCTCGGATGAACAAACCTTGAATTTTTTAGGGTGGGCCATAGCACCAACATATTCATAGAAAATCATACTGTATTACTGGCTGGCGTTGGTCTCCTTGTTCATGAATTGGTCGTCTATTCATCCTGGGTTAATATTTCCATGTTTCAGCATCAAGAGTTTGAAGCAAGCACGCCCAAAAAAAGGTCAAGCAAACCCTTATAGATGAATTTCAAACCTTCGCCAAATCCTTGGCTCACTTCAATGGCCGGGTTTTCGCGTGGTTTCAGTTTTGTTCCCAACCAAAACTGTGTCATGCATGTTGTTATGAGACTTGCAACGACCAAAAAGTGAATGAATAGATACCCTGCATTCAACATACCCTAACACGTGGAAAACTGATGGTTTCGGAACATGATCGACATTCATTTCTCGCCTTTTTTTGGCACGACTGCCACAGATTTTGGATGCCACGTTCCCTGTGAGGTGCCACTCTTCATGAACCTGTTGGAGGACCTCTTTCCAAAGGCGCTTTTCAGACATCTTTCAGGGATCACCTAAAAATATGTTGGAAACCATAGATTTTCCCATGAAAAAATATGGGGTTTTCCGGCTAATTAAATTTTCCCTTCAACCAGTGAATACTGGATACCACTGATGCCAATGTGAGAAGGTGAACCCTTAGATTGGATAGCTAAGTTGGTGAACAGAACTGGGTGATTTTTTTCTTGTCGATAGACATAGATCATGATATTTCGTGATATATCTATAGATCATGGGGTTTATAAACCTAATTCAATAACTGGAGGGGGCCGCTCTTACATTACCCCGCAATCAAACATGGTTTACTGAAAAAACACCATTGAGTTCGACATTGCTTTCCCATTTAAAAAATGTATATGAACAGTGGATGTTCAACAACAATGTTGGATTTAACGATTATTTTTTAGACGTGACGTGTTACGCTGCTACACCATCCAATCCATCCAATCCTTTACGGAATAGGTCACGGAGACACCGGAAATGAACTACAAGAGCCTGGAAGAGACGGTGTCTTGGCTATCGGTCCCATCTGATCCAAGTATCATTGACAAGCGGATGCGTATCCGAGTGTCTCGCAACCTGCGCGACATGATGCAATTGGGCCCTTCTGCTTCAACCAGAAGATACAAGGCAAAAAACAGAAGTATAACTGCGGGGTGTGAGAAAAAAACCTAATGTTCTGAAGATATTGCCCATTTTCTTTCGAGATCTTTTTTGAATATCTCCTAATTTGACGCCTCAGGTGGTGAATATTACTGCGAAGGAACGGCTCACCCAGAAGGACCATTTTTCCATCGTTTGGCGTACCTGGCTGTGCTCTGAGTGCAGCAGAAACGCACCAAAAGTCGAAATGACATGAAATGACTTGATTCAGCATCCACTGAAAGGCTGTTTCCTCCCATTCAAAAACATCCAGGACACCTGGATGTTGAAGATCATCCAGTTGTATGAGCATGGCCCTCATTGTATCTGCGGTGATGTTGGATGCTGTTGGATGCTGTTGGATGATTCTTAATTGTGGAATATACATCGTAAGTCGTAAGTATCGTAAGATCACTGGGTTAACTAGAATTGATCTGGTTGGTGCTTTGGGACATGAATGGATTATTCTTCCATTCAGTTGGGAAATTCATACTCCCAACTGACGAACTCATATTTTTCAGAGGGGTGGCTCAACCACCAACCAGTTATCTTGTGAAAGGGTTTTGTTTGAACATGGGAAGATGATATACCTCAATTTAAAAATATTGTATTCTCAGATGAAGAATCAAATTATGAGAATTTTGGTATTCTTGGCGCATTTTTGTGGGGGATGTGGAACTGCCAGCATAGATCAGATGAACAGTGTCCAAAACTATGGGCAATGCGACCTTTGAGCCTCAGAGGACCAGCCCATAAGTGTCTCCCCAGCTGGCAGATTACCATCCGGCAATCAAACGTGGCTGGAAAATCTCCCATTGATACTTCAATTAGTTTGGGGATTTCCCAGCTAGCCATGTTTGAGTACCGGAGGACCCCATGTTTTCCCAAGGGAAGGTATATTCCTTTACTGGCCGTAGACCGTCAACATCAGGCAAGCCATTGCTATGACCATCACCAGCTATGACCTTCAAAAGGAAGATCTCCATATGTCCCCCGAATGTCCATTTCAATTGGGAAAATTGCGGATGAATTATCATAAATTATTCATATTTTGCCATATTTTCCATTGTCAAAGTTGGGGACACCTTTTTTCTTTAGACACGCCATATGAATATATAAACTAATATATAAAAACATCACTTTCCACAAAGCCACATTTTTTGCATGGTTGATCTTTAGCTTTCCGTTCGACTCCCGAACCAGTTCGACTCGAGGATCTCCCTGGTTCGACACGGTTTCATGTTGGTCGGTTTCTGGGCCTAAGATGGGGATCTGGGGTGGGATAAATCTGTCGGATTTTCTGTTGGGTAAGTCCATTATCTGATTGGTATAGATGACCCATTTATATATAGATGATGTACCTATGAAAAGTGATGATTTTCCATGGCTATGTTAAATAATTATCTGGATGATCTGTCTGATTATATAGGAAAATGGTCAGTTTCTGGATGATTTGCCTTATAAAAGACCTATTAAAAATGGATAAAATATGACTGGTTGGTGGTTTGGAACCATGGAACTTTATGACTTTGTATTTTTCCATATATTGGGAATAATAATCCCAACTGACGTGACGAAGTCATTATTTTTCAGAGTATTGAACATGATTTTCTGCTGGGTAAGTCCATTAGTGTGGTTAAAACAATGTCATACACCACCCCATTTGTTGATGGTTTATACCACCCATTGATGGTGATTTGGGGGATGGTTGATTATTGTTTTAACCACATTATTGTAATTAGAAAATCACTTCATTCCATGGATATGGATTTCATATCCAGTGTTCTGTTGCTTATCCACCACCATTCCCCACCAGCTTCACTATCCCGAGATGTTGTGGTGACATCCCCTGGCGTAAAAGATGCTCCTACTCTCCAACTGGTTGTTGGATTCTGGAATCTCAAAGGTATGTGAGCAATCGTTGAGATGAAGGAAACCATCAAAACATGAGCCAGAGTTGATTTCAGAAGAGTCCTTAATCATGTTTGCAAAGTTACTCAGCATGCACATATATGATTGACATATCAGATGTGATATATTAATTTATATATTATATGTGCACATTGTGTGTTGATTATGTTTACTATTAGAACCAGTCAGGGAAATTGTCAATCAAGGAATTTGGCAAAGCCAATGTCCGCGTAGTGATTATAATTTTATGCTATATTATGCTGGCCTTGTTTATTGAGACCAATTCCCATGCACAACCAATTTTCCCCTGTTGATCCTAATAACTAATAGCAAATTATGCACATGTACACACATATATATTTACATATATATATACATATACATTTGTGATCAATTTTTCCAAAAACAAATTCCCATATGGGCCATTATCCAAAAACAAATCCACATGATTGTTGAATTTTCAAGGGAGGCTATTTATCAACCATGAAAAGCACCAAACCTATACATTGAATAGAATGTGTTTTATTGAATGTAAAGGACGGATAACGAATGTTCACCATGAACATCTTAATCCCAAAATTGATTTAACGGAAAACCTAAAGAAACCCCCAATCAATTTGATGGTAAAAACAATGGTTTCCGGTTCAAAATTTCCCGCAAACCAACTTACAGATTTTTGTTGGTTGTACCAAACCCTAAAAAAGATCGACGAGTGATTCACCAGAGTTTTAGTAGAATTTCACATCTCTATCGTATTGGTGCCCATTAGGATCCCATGAACCCATAACATGCCCATAGTTTCCATAATCAATGGTTTTTTCCCATGATTTACGAATGAATTTCCATCAGTTTCCCATATGTTTTCCATAAGTTTCCCATACGTCTTCCAACTTTCCGATATTTTCCTTGGTTTTCTCATGGTTTTCTCATGATTTTCTCATGGTTTCCCTATGATTTTCAGGTCCCTCTTGGCAGCAGATGACTGGAATGCCCAAGGTCCCAGCCTTTGTGGCAAGTCGCGGATCATGCAAACCTTGACTCAAGCTTTGACGGAGGATAAGGAGCAACCTGCACCCCACAAGCTGGTGGTCATGAACCCAAAGGCGAGATGTATGTGCCTTGCAGGATCTTGCAGTACTAGTGTTACTTACCAGGTTTTACTTTTAGTAAAAATGAATAAGAATGGGAAATCATGTGTGATAGTGATAGTTATATAATATGGTATGATATGATATGATATAATGATGGTGTAATTTTGGGGATGCTGTGATTGAGTATTGGTGGAATTTTCCTGGAATACTAGTGGTCAATACCTGTCGGTGACATTAGACATGGCGGGTTGCTGGGAAATCATCGAACTAAATGGATCTAAATGGTGCATGTTTCATCAAGCCATGTTACCAGGGGGTACTTTTTGTTGTTGTTTTACCCTCTGGTTATAACAAACAGTTTGCTATGGTATAGATGGCCCATAGAAATAGATGGTTTACCGATTAAACATGGTGATTTTCCATGGCTTTGTTAAATAACCAGTTGTTTTACTATTTTTAAAGATATGTTTTAAGATGTTTGTGAATGTGCCACTGGTTTCCTCATTTCAAGGCCGCAAACTTTCCAAATTTGAGAGTTTGCAATGTTTCTTGCGACCAGAAGATGTGCTGCTGATCTGGTTATGGGTCAATGTTCGGTATCAAAAACTATGAACTTGGATGCTTCGAGCAAAGTTTCGAAGAATTCGCCAAGCTTTTCGCGGTAGGTTAAGCCATGTGTAACGTCTTGTTGCTGGCCACCTACTTTTTTTTTGGAAGGCACCATCATCGCGATAAAAACCAACCGAAAAAGCCAACCCAATGCTCTGATTCGGCCATCGACCTGCATTTCTTTGCGGAATCACCCGCAGCAGTATCTCGCTATGTCCAATTGGTGGTTCCATTTTGTTAGGTGGTTATATCATGTTATATCCCTCCATGAACACCATCAAAATATGAAACAACAAGCTCCTGGGCTGTTTGATTGGTAGGATTGTTTTGGGGAATGCCGGAAAAGATCAACCGGAGTTTAGCAAAATCCGACTTTGACATTACATTTGAAGATATTGGATATATTATGATGTATTTATTGGATATATTTGGATGTTCTAAGAGTCAAGGAGTCCCCATGTTTTGTTTGGGCATTTTCTGGCAACTTTCTTGGCTACCTGGAAGGCCATCACCGATGCTCAGATGTACGGTGTGAAAGATGCTTCCAGCGGGGTCTCTTAATGTAGAATTTTGGTGACCAGATTGTATAGAGTCGGGGAGCCTTTTTCTGAGTTACCCAACCTGGTTATGACTAACAGTTCGCCATGGTATAGATGGCCCATAGAAATAGATGGTTTACCAGTTTACCTATTAAATATGGTGATGTTCAATGGTTATGTTAAATAACCAGATGATAAGAGACATGTTCTTTTTCTTTTTTGTTTTATGGTTTAGCCTTTGGTAAACATAGAAAAAATTGGACCTGAGAGACATGTTCTTTTGCTTTTTTATTTTATGGTTTACCCTCTGGTAAACTAACATAACTATGGCAAATCACAATTTTTAATGGGAAAATCAAGGAACTAAATGGCAATTTTCATTCAATAGCTATGTTAAATGACCGGAGGGTATATTTGTTGGTAGAGAATAATATCCGATTTACGGATATTGGAATGCATTCAGCAATTATTTTTGGAGCATGGTTCAAATTGAATGGATGTTACTGATATAATATTGCCAACGGATGGGTTTTGATCATTTTGTAAATCATAGTGGATGTTGTGCTAGTGGCTCTAGATATTGGATGCCTGGATGCCCCAGAACTGGGTGGATTGACACGTCTTCGTAAATGGATACAGAAACGACATGTTTTCCGTGTTTCACCTAGCCCCTGGTAAACTGACATGACTATGGAAAATCTTAATTTTCAATAGGTAAATCAACTATTTCTATGGGTCATGTTCTATGTCGCAAACTGTTAGTTGACCAGGCCGGGTATTCTTGCGCTCAGAACCTCTGGGGCAGTCATTGGAGGGTCACCCGGATACCAGCCGTTCTTTTCGTTGATTGGGTGCGTATGTTTGTTCATTGTATTTACCCTGGGGTAAACCAACATAGACGTGGCAAAAGCATTGGTTTCCCAGGAAATGAACTACAAATGGTGGATTTTCTATCAAATTATGTGGGTTTACAGCAGGGTATCACACACACACACACGTGCAATTCGTTTTGAATCACATGTTTGATTGCATTTTATTATTTAAATATGCTTGTCCCCTATTTTGATTGCATTACTTTTTTTGAATGGAGTTGTCCCTGTTTTGATTCTAGTGTTGATCTCGTTCAATGTTTCTTGGATCTTGGTTTTCATTGGCACCACTATTCAAATATTCAACACAGAATCTTGATATAATCATACGTCAATTTATATCCATGAATTTTCAACGTAATGCATGTTCAATTGCCATTTCAGGTACCCTACCCCCAGTTATAAGTTGGTTTAGATTCGCCCCAGTAACTAGTTCATTATTTGCGTACCATAAACCATAGTGAAATTGGAGTTACAAACCCACCAACTGAACGCTATCGTGGCCGGGGGCCTCACATTGGCGGTGGTTGTTTCAGATATCCTTTCTCCAATAGGTTGGTGGTTTGTTCAGGATGCTTGAAAACCTATACCCTTTGTATGGTAGGCATACAAAAAACGATGGAAAACCACCATTTAAAAACAGCAAATCAACTATAAATGAAAAAAATCAATAGCTATGTTATGGTGTAAAATCCCAAATGATTAAAACCCATCAAAACCCCAAATAAACCCATAACAACAAATAAAAACATATCAAAGCCCCAATAAAAAAACAATAAAAACCCACATTTTACCATCTAACAACTGGTAGGATCTCATCTCGCGTCTGCCAAGGCGGTGATGAATGGACGCCCGGAGTGTTGGATGACCCGGACAGGAAATTTTTGTGCATCCCAGGTTAGGAAATAACGTTAATAGAATGTGAATAACCCATTAATATATAGATATATCTTAATATAGATCAATATAGATTAATCCTATATATAATCTCATTAATAGATCTATATCATATATCATATAGATACATGATATTATATATCTATATCATCAATAAATTAATATCAGATTCAAAAACACTGATGATATGAAAACTGTTAATATTATTAATCTATATTTTGATTAATCTATCTTATTAATAACCCTTTAATAGGATATGAGTTGTATGTTATATACAGATGAACTAATATATTATTGTTATATTATTGTATATTGTTTATAGGAAATCATATATTTATATGATATTAATATAGGCCATAAAACTGCTATATATAACTGCTATATGTTTATTTAAGTGCCCAAGGGGCAAGGGGCGATTGCAAGTCGGCCATTGCAAGTCGTTTCGGGTATGTTGGATTTCCCCCCCTATTTTTGGCGGAATGTGTTCTGAGGTAATTCAGACTTATCAACAGCCATTACCTGTGGTTCATCATGGGAAATCATGGGAACATAGTGGGAAAATTTAAGGGTAAAACAAGCAATAATCCGGGATGAATAATGGATGATGGGAATTTACCCTCTGGTAATTTAACAGTTTGTGACATTACCTATTGAAAATTGTGATTTTCCATAGCTATGTTAGTTCACCAGAGGGTATTCTTTAATAAACATAAATACGTTCAACCAAGCTAAGAATGGGGATTGTTCATGGGCAGATAAAAATCAGAGTATTTCCGGGGCTTGGTTATTGGGGATTTGTTGGAGATGTTATCCCCTTGTTTAAGGGGTGATGTTCAAGTAGGGCATTGTTCAACTCCATTTCCAGACCTAAAACTATTGAAACAAGTCGATGTTGGATGATGTTGGAAGATGAAATTCCAATTCTTACTTCATTTTTCCTTGCTGGATATCCGTTTTGGAAGATCTCAATGGTCAAATATCAAATTGCAACGGCGCAAATCCTTCGCAACGACTTGCAGATTCGCATCCATTTGGCAGCAGAAGAACAACCGCGCATTGAAGTACAGCACTTGGATCGTTTGTCCGGCCCCCAGTGAGGATGATAAGTGCAACCAGTGGTTGGGAGTTTGTAACCGTTGTAACCCAGGGAAAAGTGGTAGTTGCTTCTATGTTAGTAATGTCATCCCTTAGTCCCTTAGCTTCAATATGAAGTATTAGTAGCACCCTCTTTTTGATCCACGGTGTATTTTTTATTTCAGGTCCCTCGGTGGCATTAGGATGAGGAATTTGGCATGGCAGCTGGCTCATGGCTCACCAACTATATAATTTGGGGGATTTATACCAAAATCTGTCCCATAGAGCGCAGTAGATGTAAACACAGGCCAGAGATGATACCATGCTTGAAGCAAACGACATGGTTTCTTCGTTTCATGCCATATGAAGGCTCAAAAATGGCCAATGGTTCATAATGGTTCTCACTTGTCAAGGCCAATAAATCGAAGGAACCCAGGGCCCAGCGCCAAATTTGAAGATATCATCAGGGTGGTTTGCAAGAAAATTAAACCTCACATTGCAGGAAACCTGGAGATGTGGGTTTGTCAAAAAGCAGGTTACCCATGATTACCCGAGAAAATCGCATTGTTTATCATCATAGTTCCTCATGATGTTTGTTATATTTACACTTCAAAACGGCCACTTGATTAGGGAAAACCCCTCTTGGGACAGTCCATTTGAATCCATTTGAATAATTTTCGATGCCCTTTGTGTTTATGAAATCCATTAACAATTAAATATAGGTTTTTTCCAGAGAGAAACCAATAGCTTTCACATAACATTGTAGTATTGCTGTGGTTTATCACTACGTATGAGTGTTGCTATCATTTTCAATAGTAAAAGCATTAACGCCCATCTACAAAAAATCATCAGACACCCATATAGTTATACAACCCATTTACATTTACTACTATGTTGTATATGAAGGATGAATTAGCGGTTATGATTTATTCTTTAAAACCTTAAAAAAAACCTTATAAAACCACATAAAACCCATTTACATTTGCATAACCTATGTTGGATTTAGGGCCTCAGGTGTTTTCCTTAACCACCAGCACGATTTTTTCTGGCGCGGCAGGTGATGGACCGATTGATGCGATCTGGATCGAGAATCTGAACACGGTCTTGGATGACAACAAGTCGCTGGGACGCGGCGTGACTTCGGGATATGTTTTTTCGTGATTTACCCTCTGGTTATTTAACATAGCCATGGACAATGGGCAATTTTTAATAGGAAAATCAATGTAAATCATCAAAACACATCTATTTCTATGGGCCATGTTCCATGGCTATGTTAAATAACCAGAGGGTACATCATTCATAAGTGAAAATGGTTGGAAACTTGCCTAAAAATGGAGCTTTATAGCTGGTTTAATAGTTTAATATAGAGAACATCATGTTAGTAAAGCAATAGTAAACTGCCCGCGTTTTCATGGTTTATACCACCCATAAAAGTGGTAAATGTGGGGCTGTTTTTTTCGGTTGCTTTACTAACATTACTCGGAGGAACATCCAGCTGGATGTAACTCGTTAGTATCCAGAGTTGTGATCCATTTGTTCATGGAACAATTACCATTTGGTAAACCTGGTAAACATACAAAAAAACTATGGAAAATCACCATTTTTAATGGGTAAATCACCGATTTCTATGGTCTTTTTCTATGTCGCAACCTGTTAGTTGACCAGGGGGTAACCCACTTAAGGGATTAACCAACCAGGGTGAACTACTTAGTAAATGGGATGATCCTTCAAGTATTTACTAGTGTTCTTAGATGCTTTAAATGTCACTACATGCTGATATTTCACGATCTATGACAGGGGTTTAACCAAGAAACGTGGAATATGGGAATATGGTGGTTTTTTCTGGGATGGAATTGGGATATGATGGGTGTTCAAACTGCAAGATGTTGCTATATATCTGGACGACAATGGACAACTATACTATTATAGTAATTTATACATTTATTAATGTGGAATTGAGCATATATTCTAAAATATGATGGGGTTCAAGTACATGTTCTCACCAATTACAAGGAGGGATACACTGGGGATATACATTGTGGGGATATAAGGATATACTGGTCCTACACCATTTGAATCGCTGTTTTCCGACACTGGACCGATGGGAATTACACATGGGTAATCATCCCCATAGCTCGCTGGCTGTTTTTCATAACAGCTATTTTCAGGTTAGTGAACTATTCTAAGATTTCTAAGGGTACCATCTGGTTATGACTAACAGTTCGCCATGGAAAGATCCACCCATGCTATTAAGTTCGGTAAACCATCTATTTCGATTAGGGCCATCGATTTTCAATGGCGAACTGTTAGTCATAACCAGGTTGGGTATCCACCCTATGGGTAGAAGCGAACATTTATCCAGTATTGTCCCATTGCTGGAGCCACTGGATGACTTTTTCTGGGATAATGGATGACATTTGATCAATGGGAGATCTCCAGGATCCAGTACCATATTTTGGGCCATATTTTCTGGGGATATTCCCTGAAAATTAGGCCTTAAAAAAAGGCTTTATATATGGTAGGTACCTCCAATTTAGGTTCCTGAAATGGCCATTGATTTGATATTTAGAACAAGCCCAAGGCAGGATGCCTTTGAGAGTGTTCCCATGCTATGGAGGAGAAAAAAATCACCTCATAATCCCAGCTTTCCCAGTCTCCTCTTTTGGGGTCGCTATATAGTTATTGGCCTCTGGTAAACATACAAAAAATATGGAAAATCACCATTGTTAATGGGAACATCAACTTTTTCTATGGCCATGTTCAATAGCTATGTTAAATTACCAGAGGGTACATGTTATTACTATCCCCCCCACAGAAGCATCATCCAACATGATTTTTCAACAGGCCCAAAATGGAGACAACATGAAATTGCATCACTTTCCTGTGTCATGCCAAGTTCCTCCTCATTTTGACATTCTGTGGGTGGTTGTGAAATCCTGCACCAGTTGGTAACGATTGGATTATTGGCAAGTATGAAACACTGCAAATAATGGGATTATTTTCTCGGATTTTTCCGGATAAACCATCTACCAGCTGGTGTTTCCATCCACAGTATTTTGATCCATAGCCATATGACATGCCATTGGCATGGCATTGGCCATGACTTTCAGGATCCTGACGTTGGCGAACAACGACCCGACCTTAGAAATGCTGTGGTCATATTTTTTTGGGGGAAATCCCTAGAAAAATGGCGGTTTAAATGGGAAAACAGCTTGTAAATGGAAGCTTTAGTTGGAAAACAACCTGCAAATGGAGGTCCTGGTGGGAAATTCATCCAACTAAATGGAGGTTTTTTGTTGGGAAAACGGAAAAAACATCCAACAGAATAACAGAATGGAGTGATTTTCCAGCAGGCCAGGTTTGAGAACAGGGTATCAACAACATTGACTCTGGGGCTCCTATTTCACTATTTTCACCCATATGAGGTGTCTTAGTGATCCAGTGTTGATCATTATGAATGTGGGTAAAACAATAATAAACCATCCCCCAAATCACCGTAAATAGGTTGTATTTGTTCCATTCCTCAATGGTTGGTTTATGACATTGTTTTTACAAACATTAGTTGATTTATGTTGATTTATCAATCAAAGAAGTACTGTCACTGTCGTTGGCATCTTCCTCGCATGGTGCAGCATGGTGTTTTTATGACCTGCATGTGGGGAACGTTTTCAGGTTGGGACGGTTCGCGCGAAAAACATGTTGTAAGGTATCACCTGATGGGGAGACTGCATGGTTTCTATGGTTTCCACCCTCGGGCCAAACATGGCACTGGGAAATTCATTACTGGTTGGTGCTTTGGAACATGATTTTTTTATGACTTTCCATATATTGGAATATTGGAAATAATTTGAAATAATCATCCCAACTGACGAACTCATATTTTTCAGAGGGGTGGCTCAACCACCAACCAGATTATAGATTATAAATGTGCTATTCAGTGGGAAATTTATTTTCACATGGGGTTTGTTCCCCTGCCATGTTTCACTACCAGCTGGACGGCTAAGGATCGAATTCCCATGACGGACAACTGCCGCATTGTGTGTGGCACTCAGTTGTGAGCACATGTTTGACTCACCATGGGGCTCTACAACCAGAAGAAGCGCCCAAAATATGGATACGCCCCCAAAATGGCAATATTCAAAGAAGGGAACATGGTGATAAACCATTATACACGTCGTTTGGTAACAATCTTAGATGTATTTCCAAAAATAGAACCTGTTTCTGTAATTTCTGTAATTTCTGTTTCCTAGGTCCCCAAAGGTCTCCAAAAACCAGGGTTTTTCCCAGTGGACGTGACTGCAATTTTCCAATGTTGAGCAGGTTCGAAGTGGAAAGCCTGCGCAATGCGTCCCCAGCCACTGCCTGGATCCCAATGGAGCCATGGAGCTATGGAATGCCCCCAATTTTTATGAAAGGTTTGGTTTTCTTTGGATAAAACTTTGGGGCATTCCATCCAAAACAACTTGTTTCATGGTTTGTTAAGCTTTTTTAGTGACTTGAAATATATTCCTCAGCCAGATATAAATCGGCTGATTTTTGTTTGGGCTTTGTTTTGTTTTTTGTTCGTCAGTTGGTCCCATGATTTTTATCACTCAAGATTTCTGATCTCTCCATTGTTTCTCTCAAGGATTTTCTATGAAGATGCCCAGCTAAAAAAATGCGATAGTTTTTTCCTTCATTCCAGACTCGAAATGGCACTTTTCATTGGAACATGACAAACTATATGATAAACTGGTTGGTGGTTTGGAACATGAATTTTATTGTTCCATATATTGGAAATAATCATCCCAACTGACTTTCATATTTTTCAGAGGGGTAGGTCAACCACCAACCAGTAAACTATTGGCTTGTGATGCTCGAATTCTTGACCGGCCATGTGGTTTATACAGACCTGGTATCCAGTGATCCAACATTGATTCTGCTGATCACTACTGGGGCTAGAGCTGATATCGTTTTTCCCAAGGCCATCCGAGTGTCAAGATTTGAGATTTTTCAGCTATAATGACAGCTGTTTTCCCAGTCAAATTGCTTCATTCCCCAGCTCGCTGTTTGGGAAGTTGCAGTGAAAACTCCATGATTTTCCATGCTATCCAATCGATGTTTCATGAAAAATCCTTCAGCCAAGCCCACTGACTCCGAAATCATCCGGAGTAGTGAGCCAAAAAAGAGTCAACTTCAGGTCTCTCGTGCGGGCATCATCTATGTCTCCACCTCCGATCTAGGTGCCTTGTTTTTTTTTTGGGAGGACTTAGGGATGAATATGATGAAATGATATGAAATGATGAATCATTGCAGATCATCCTGGGGCCCATTGAACCCATTGTTTTTGATATGTTTCTCATGGATTTTGGACGAATTCCTTTGGAATTAACGATTTGGGTGCTCCATTCTAGGCCAAAGTTGAATCCAGGGACTGCAATTTCGAGAAAGAATGAGAGCCAACCAAGCAAAGACACAAGCCACATCTACGACACGGTAAGACAACCTAAGATTAGCTTAAGATGTTTGTGTTTTGCGTGGCCCAACCACGCACCAGATGGTCCGGTTGAAGAAGAGCCTTGAGGATCGATAACCAGCAGTGTGCTGGTATTTGTTGGTGCCTGACGCAATGCTAGGCATCATAAACATGGGACGCGTTGTTCATCTGCAACTCAGTAACAACCCACGGAGAAACAAAAAACACCAGAGTTACCAACCAGTAAACTAACAATGCACGGCCGAAAGTCCACTATTTCTATAGATTCTATTTTTATAGAGAAAGCCTATGGCCCATGAGTTTTCCACATGTTTTTTCCACATGTTTGCCGTTTCTGCTTTGGCAATTCACAGGTTGGGCTCCCTTGGTGGAATCATGGCTAGCGCAACGCTTAGATCTAGGCCTGGGGGATTGGGGGATGGGCGAAAAAACGTTTTTTTTCAACATGAAATGGAGTCATTCTTCGTGGTTTCGGATAACCAACCATTTAAGGGAATGGTTGATGGAGATACCACCTATTGATATCTCAAAACATGGTGAAAATGGGAATTCCAGGATCCTAAAATGGAGCTACTTATTAGTACTGTACCATATTTCAGGCCATATGAACTGGGGGTATATCCCCTGAAATTTAGGTCGGTTCCTGAGATGGCCAGGGATCATTCGGGAAGAATATTGGGGGGATAATGATTACCATAGGGGAAATGTTGAATGACAATGTTGGAAAGAATGGTGGGTGCATAATGATCATTGTTTTAATATGGGAATATTTGGAATAATAAATTTTATTGAATGACAATCATGTTAATATGGGGAACGTGGTATGCCCAATCACAAACCATACCCTCAAAAAAAATGGAAGCATTGTAATATTAATGGTGTTTAATTGCTTAGTAATAGCAATTTCATCATATGGGGACAAATGAGAATAAATGAGAAATATTGCTACATATGGGAATGTCAGGATTTTTTTTAGGACAATAATCTGGTATATACGGCAAGAAGATGGCAATAAGAGAGGAATACTGGTGTATATTGATATACTTACTATATACCAATATTTTTGACCTATCCAGTCATGGGCATGTTCCCCAAATGGGGATACATTTGGCATAATTACGGGATAATAAATGACGAATACAGCTATACCCTGGGCGGATTTACCCATTAAAAATAGTGATTTTCCATAGCTATGTTAGTTTACCGGAGGGTATACGTGGATAAACGACAATATAGTCAAATATCATTCTCGAATAAGAGTGGCATTTCCGTTTTGATGGGAATTATGTTGGATCATGACAAATACAATGGGGACTGTGGTATAAACCATCCCCAAAAAAGATGGAAAAAATGTGATTTATTTACAGCATTTCGTGGCTTAACAATTGTATTATAGTATTAATGGATATGGATATTAATAATATCAACTATCCGTATCCATTCCAAAACAATAAACGGATTAGGATAATGCCAATTGGATAGTTCCAAATCAATATACGTTCATGCCAATGAGGTAAACCCAATAACAATATATAAACCTGGTTGGTGGTTTGGAACATGAATTTTATTTTTCCATATATTGGGAATGATAATCCCAACTGACGAACTCTATCATTTTTATTCATTTTTCAGAGGGATAGGTCAACCACCAACCAGAAACCATTCCAAATTGGGGGTCTATGATTGGCTAATTGGATAAACCGGCGACAGCTTGTTGATAATGACTGAAGGGGTGTTGAACCATGTTGAACCTGGGAATCAGTCCTGTAGATGTATTTTGTTTGCTGCTTAGATCCCTACCAGCTACAATTGGATAATTGGGGTCTTGTTATAAGTCTTATAAGTTACAAGTTATAGATAGTGTTCACTAGACTGTGCATCTTTATTTGCTGTCAGCTACAAATCTACAATGTGAGGCCCCCGTTCGATAGCTAAGTTGGTTTATAACTCCAATTTCACTATGGTTTATGATACTTATAACGAACTAGTTCCTGGGGCTTAGAAACCAACAAACATCACTTGGGGGGCCTCACATTGTAGTCATGTTATGAACCACTGCTTCCCCTAGGCTCTATGGGTTGGTATTGGATCCAATCCCAATGGTTGATGGTAAATTCCATCCGTTGATGGTTGAATTCCATGACTGGTTGATGGTTTGGAACATGAATTTATGACTTTATTGAAATATATGGTTTTTATATGGTTTATAATGGTTTATAATGGTTTATAATATGGATTATATGGAATATCTTGGGAATGTCATGATCCCAACTGACGAGTCGTCATCATTTTTCAGAGGGGTTGGGTAGGTCAACCACCAACCAGCCATAGTTTGAAGATTTAAACGATCAGATTATGTGTGGGGGTTGCGGCTTCGGCCAGGCATGAGCAGGCAGAACGAGGTGCGGGTGAAGGTGCGAGCTGGGAAAAATGGGTGTAAGCATAGTGAAATAGTCCCCATTAATGTGGTTGAAACGATGCCATAAACCATCCATTTGGGAATGGTAACATACCACCTATCAAAATGGTGAAATTGGGGATGGTTCATTATTGTTTTACCTACATTAGTTGGGATATAACCACCAAAAAAAACAAAGGTTACATAAGAATCCACTTATAACAAGAAACTGCGCTTCCAAGTAGGGGACTGAGAATATATTGGGATATCCAAGACGTATATGGGGGGTTCAAGGTTCATCGGCAATTGAGGCTTGAATCGGCTCGGAGATGTTCGATAGCAACCCCATTGGCATCACATCAGGAACTTCCAAGGGAACAGATACCAATTGCAATTGAAATCCCAGATCCATGTGACGACGGTCCCTCAAACCTCAAAAATTGATATAGAATCACCAGGGTTTTGGAGCACTTGACCCGGAAAATACCACCAGAATTTCCTCATCTCCAAGTCGCAGCAAGCATCTTAAACATTACCCTCTGGTAAACATAGAAAAAACTATGGAAAATCACTTTATTTTTAATGGGAAAATCAACGAACTAAATGGCCATTTTCAATGTCGCAAACTGTAACATATTACCAGAGGGCATAAGATGTCTTAAAAACCCAGCAAGTTCACCATGTTTTTTTTCAATTTTCCTCATCCAGCAAGGTAGAAGTCTTGCGAAGATCTCTGGAGCTTTGGTTGGCTCATCCTCCTCCTGACCCTGGGGTTGCGGTGGACTTCTTCGCCCGGAAACCTAGAAAAAAAACCATGTGGATCCGAATTTTCTCCATATGTTTTCCGACTTTGAAGTGGTTTGGAGGGGTTTATATGTCAGGAAATGATTCCCAGTTATATAGTAGCAATTTAGTACCATGAGTAATGAAAGATCTATAAATATCTTCGAAAAGAATGTGAATGCAGCCATGCCATGAGCGTATCCACCAGTCTGGGGAAAAATGGTCCAGTTGGAATACCAAGACCTATGATACACCCTCTGGTAAAGTAACATAACTATGGAAAATCACCATGTTTAATTGGTAAATCCTCTATAAATGGTCATGTTCAATAGTTATGTTAGTTTATACTTGGAACATCAATAACTGGCTTTTGTTTAAGGTGATTTCTTACTTTCCCAATAGGAAATCCACCATTTGGGGAATCTATAGTGAATATTTGTTATTTTTTGGAAACTCCTTAAGCAAATCCAAGATAAATCACAAAGATTTATCGATGCATGGCCCAGTAACCCTGATTTCTGGCCTTTTGACATGTTCAGTGGCCAGGGTTAGACACATATGTCATCACACTTGCTTTAGGACGTGCTTCTTGGGGAATGTGCGCAGATTGGAACATGGAACCCAAAAAAGTTGCCATTTCCAGCAGGAAAGCAATTGTTCGCTGTTTTAGTGGTGAAGTTTCATATAAGTTTGAGAGGGCTCACGGGCCAGAACCCCCCAGAATTTGGCACAAAAGATGAGCATGGCCTGATATGGCCTGTTCAGGATTGGAATTGGAATTCCAGGAACTTGAAGGGTGTCATGAGCACGAACGTTCGAACCTCAGGGTAGATGGTAGCCAGTGCTGTTAAACCTTGGGGATTTAGGACTGGTCACTGGTCGATGTGAGTTTCATGCGATTTACCCTCTGGTAAACATACAAAAAGCTATTGAAAAGGGCCATTTATAGTGGATTTTCCCATTAAACATGGTGATTTTCCATAGTTATGTTAGTTTACCAGAGGGTAATTGGGTTCCTGGTTGTTATTTTTTTCACGACGGCAACTTTGAAGCAACGAAACTCAGCGATTTGCAAGGAATTTGGTCAACCAATTTCCCTAGTCAAAAATGGGATTGGTCATATTTATCATCTTTTAGCACCAACCTATCTGATAAATCCAAGCAGGAAAAAAGTTCATGTTAATAAACCTTTGTTGATTGATCAGGGTAGCACCTCCACTGTTTTTGGTACTCTCCCCCAATAAACAACCCACAAGGTAATGATAGGTAATGCCCCCCCGGGTCATATGTTGGTCTTGTAATCTCTATAAACTATATAGATATTATATTCCCATTAAGCCCTAGCTAGTGGAGTTATAAATTAACTTCGATAACGAATTGGGGGAGATCCTTCAAGTACTGCAGCTGTGGCAACTTGCTGAGAGACGGAACATACAGTAAGTAATACCAATCAGCACTACTTGACCCACCCTGTATAGACCTTTTATATTAAGTTGCATGTGTGTATGCCATTTTATGTTTTGGAAAAACATCCATCTCTTTATAATATATATATATACATAGTCATACATATTTACACACATATTATATATATATATACATATGCCTTTATATATACAGTATACATATACATTTAATTACATGTACCTATTTACATATTTACAATTCCTTGTATGTATATATATATATACATACACATTTACATTTACATAAATATGTATGTATAATATATATATCTATGTTTGTGTGCCAGAACCCCTCAAAAAATCCAGCTATGGTCACATCTCAGGAGTCGATTCTCATTTCGAATGTGCTGAATTTGCTGTCCGCCATGCTTCGCATCCACGTGCAAGTGAACGAGGAGATGCTGTTGGTGGACCAGAAAAGTTTATAGGGTTAATAGTGATCGATATATTTGAATAGTGGTTAATAGTGATAATTCATGGTGATTAATGGTGATATACCCTCTGGTAAACGTTAACCGTTTGCGAACTGGAAAATCACCATTTGTAATGGGTAAATCAACGAACTGTTCGTGGGCCATTTTCAATAGCAATGCCAACTTACCAGAGGGTACTCGGCAAAAATGGAGAGTTGTGAAGAACATGTGATGAAAAATCATGGAAAATATACCGTGAAATTAGCTGTTCAATCATGAGATTTGAAGAGATTTTGCGGCAAGCTATTTTCAGACAGACCCTCAATGAATCTATGGTTGGTGGTTTGGAACATTTTGTATTTTTCCATATCTTGGGAAAAATAATCCCAACAAGCTAATATTTTTCAGAGGGGTTGAAACCACCAACCAGATCTAAATGGTGACATGAACTTTGTTCAGGCTTGCGAATTAGCATCATTTGTCTCAGAATTAAGCGGGTCCCATGGACTTTTTTTTAGGCATCATGTAGTGACACTGTAGTGTTTGTTTTTTGAACTTGGAAATAAGCATCAGCGCACGTTCCGAAAAAGAAGATGGTCCGGCGGTTTTGTCCATCGTTTTGTCCTGCTGGTCTTTGCGGATTTCCAGCCGGGCGCACGCATTTCCAGCGTTTCCAGCTCACATCATCCTATCCCTGAATATCATAGGGTCCCCCCTCTCCACTGTTCCTGGCATTTCCAGGTTTAGTGAAAGTAATTTCCCTATCCCATAGGATCCATGTATGGTATATATGCTAACATTTGGGGTATATGTTAGCATATATACCATACATGGATCCTATGGGTATAGGAACTGGACATATGCACATCATGCCTTGCCATTGATCCCAGAAAGCATGTTTACAGTCATACTGGGAGCATAGAATGGGGCTGTAACTGATATTAGAAGGGAGGACGGGATTATCTCTCTATATATCCGGTTACTACTATGATTAAGATGCTGATCATCTACCAGTACTATTATTGTTATTTCATTATCATATTTTTTGTTATTACCACTATTGCTATTCTTATTGCTATTAGTATTTTGTTTATCCCTTTACTATTGCTATACATTAACATGTATTGTATATGTATATATCCTATACATATTCTTCTTGGTCATTTAACATAGCTATTGAAAATGGCCCATTTATATTTGATTTACCCATTAAAGATTGATTTTCCATAGCTATGTTAGTTTTCTAGAGAGTATCCCATTATTATTTTTGCTGTTATTACCACTATTACTATTCTTCTTACTATTCGTATTTTTTTTTTTATCCCTGTGCTATGGTCATATAATGTCATATATATAATTTGCATATCCTATACATATCCCATTCTATATTATATCCAACCTCCCTTTGATCACGGCTAGGCCGTAGGAGAAGCCGCTTGCATCCGGCTCTTGGTTTGGACACCTGGGAATCTGATGGAGGTTGCTGGATGGGCCAGATATGGCCAGATGGCAAGGGCTCAGAGAGAAATGGGGAGGTTGGAGATAGAATGGCACATATATATATATATAAATATTATTTTAAAGTATATATATATATATCCATTTATTTATCTAGTTGTGGTAATAATGGGATGCCTCAATAATTCTAGGATATATTGATGATAATCACCATCTCAATACTAGCAGCCATGGGACATACATATATATATATACATAATTATCCCATCTCCCCTTCTCATATTAATTACACCCCCATTTCATGGTCGGAACATATGTGATTTCATCCCCTGCGAAACCATGTTTTTCTTTGGGAGTTTGTTGTTTCCATTGTTGCAGTCCAAAGCGCTCGGCCATTGCCGGGTATTGACCGCGTCAACAGGCTGAGCCTCCTATATAATATCTAGAGTCATTCTGAAGTTGATAGAAGATGGATATAAAACATAAATCAATGAGAATATCTTTGAAAATTCCATTAATATATACATATTTTACCTACTTTAATTTATATATATATATGTAGATATTGTTTATATATATATAGAGATACTGTATATACAGATTATATATATATATATTAACATTTATATATATATATATTATATATTGTGTATACATATATGTATATATTGTATATAATATGTATATATGCATATATATATATACATATTGTAGATAGGTATTTATTGTATATATATTTTTTAATTGTATATATATATATATATATTTATATTGTACATATATGTATATTTATTGTATATATATATGCATATTGTATATTGTATATTTCTGTGGCGAGATTCCCTTCACTGGGGTTACTGGGGCCTTACATACACCTTAGCTATGGAATACGGACATGCAGCCCCAGCATCCAACATCAGAGCGCCTAGGCATACTCCGTGGCGTCCTGAACTCAGCCCAGGAATTGCAATAGCTGAAAGCCAAAGATGAGGAGAACAGGATCCTAAAATGGAGGTACTGTACCATATAAGGCCATATTTTGTGGGGATATCCCCTTACATAGCCCTTATATAGGCCTTATGTATGGTAGATACCTCCATTTTAGGATCCTGAAATTCCCATTGATGTGTGTTTTTTTGGCGATTCCCATTGGGTTTTCTTGATGGTCCACTATGTTTATTATCATTTTGATGGGCATCAGTATGATCATTATCATAATCATATTATCACTTATAATTATCACTTATTATCATGATGATCATGATTATTATCACTTATTATCACTTATTGTCACTTGTTATTATCAGCATTATGATTATGATTATCATAGTGGTTGTCATTATGATTCTATCCACGATTCAGCTGAAAAGAAAACCCAAATCATTGGCGCAGTTTCACCATTGGACTCATTGGACTTTTTCGTGATTTCTTTCATGAAACCATCAGGATGGGTCAAAAACCATTACCCTCTGAAGATCAAATAGCCATGAACAGGAGAGGACACGTCAAGTGATGTTCCAAGTCTTTTGTGTAAGACTTGTAGACATGGTCCGTTTGTTGCAAACGCTGTGCTTCGATCAAGAACGCAGCATGTGAAGACGCATGTACATCAACCACATCAGGAATAC
>Ga0126342_10000082_pt1 | contig 58752 bp, 26 predicted proteins | sample Cyp1metagenome_FD_92528 | JGI IMG/M metagenome (GOLD analysis project Ga0126342, IMG submission 92528) | Coral microbial communities from Lord Howe Island, Old Settlement Bay, Australia - Cyphastrea 1 metagenome | ecosystem: Host-associated > Invertebrates > Cnidaria > Coral ...
TATAAATGCGATCTGCAACCACAGATTCCAAAAGACCCTAGAACTACGCACACGCGACGAAACAAGCATTGCAAAACACCATCAATGAACCAACCACACACAAAAACGAACGGACCGCACCCGTCGCGCACACGAGGTACCTTTCATCGCCGGCTGAAGCCACTTCACACGGAAAAACACAAGGTTTCGTGCTCCGGCTTCCTCCCCACCTTTCATGCATGTATTGGTACGTGATGTAAAGTCTCACACCGCCCTTCATGAATGTATGGTTATGTGATGTAGCTCACACCGCCGTTCATGAATGTATTGTGATGTACAGTCTCACACCGCCTTTCATGAATGTATTGTTATGTGATGTCAAGTCTGACGCCACCCTTCATGCATGTATTGTTATGTGATTTAAAGTCTCACACCACCCTTCATTGAGTAAAAATCATCCGTAACTCGGAAGATTGCTTCCCAACTTCGATTGATAAAACTATATATATAATTAATTATAATTATATATATATATATATATATTGATATAGATATATTTACATATAGATATAGTATATATATAATTATATATATTTATTTATATATATATATGTACGTGTGTGTGTTGATCAAACGCGATCAAACATGACCACTTGCGATCATTTCATGTCAGTTTGCTTTGAGCTTAGGAGGAACTGCTGTCCGCCAGAGTTGCGGAAGGGCACCTGCGATTAGACGTGCCGCGTGGCGCCTTTATGCAAAAACTGCCTCGACTGAGGACAGGAAAACCCAAAACCACAGCCACCAAAGCTACGAAACGGTGCAAATTTTGATAAACTTTGCATCTTGTAAGCTATGGGAGAAACATATTCAATATTATTCAATTACCATTCTCTTCCTATCAAAAAATCAGGGAAGAAGGATGGGACTGAAGTTCTCTGAATAGACCTCCGGGGGAGGGGCTCTCCCATAAGATTGACCTTTTTCTTGGCTAGCAGTTGACCCTTTGAACTGGAATGTTTTTTTGTGATGGTTCACTCCAAATCCAGTGAACACATCGCATTGGAGCACAGCCTTTGGTGACTGGCCTTGGATGTTGATTTTGAACACATCTTCGTTTCCACCCCGAACATCCCCGAATCTGTTGGGACATGTTCATCCGGTGAGGAATACCAGAGTCCGCTTCACTGTGACGGCAACGCGCGGCGGGGGCGATGCAAAAGCACCACAAGGCGTTCAACTGGCGGAGTTCTTATTGTGGCGTGCAGGTGCGATCCCATCCCGTTTTGGATTTTTTTGGTGCCAATTTGAGGCTGACCCAACGTGACTGAACTAAGATCTGCTCAGCATGTTTTCAACTGCAATTTTGAGGCACCCATGGACCGCATCGATTTTTGAGTGTTTTTCTGGTACATCACTCAGTCATAGTCAATAGTCAGTCTATAATTGGTCCCTTGCCATGCCCAAATACCCCAGGCAAACCTATGCAGCCCACCGCATCGCATGCTAGCTGTCCAGATGGCGTTGGTCCGGCCTATCAAGGATCTTGGAGCAGCAAAAGTCCCTTTTGTTTTTTTTGGCTGTTGTGCGGCGTGTGTGGTTTGTTCTTTGTATGTCTTTTGTTTCCGCTTCTTCATCTTTGTGTAGTGCTATCACACTTCACTGTGCGCACTTGCAGAAGGTCCAAGAAATGCGGTGGACGGCAATCACAAGACGAAATGGTGGGTATCTTCAGAGCCCAATGTCACTTTAGCCTTGTGCTTAGCATCGTCAAGTTAGAAAAGAAAGGTGAAATTGGTTGAGGTATGGATATTTTATTTTCATTCCGTGCTTAGGTGATTCTGCTCCAAACAAAGCAACGATTCGTCCAGAGGTATTTCATGGTATTTCCATCATTTCACACAGATGAACACTGGGTGAGAACTGAGAGACCATGACTGGGATGAGGTACTGGATTTTCCTGACATCCCTCCAGAAGGACCTTTCCTCTTTGGGTTCACCACTGGTGATGACATGCCTTCTCGGGATCCAGTTGGCCGGCAGCACCATAATTCCAGGCCTAGGCTGCAAACAAGTTTTGTTTTGTGTTTTGATCCTTGTTCCAATGCAAGATATACCAAGATAATCCAAGATATGCAAGTGCACAGAATAGAAGAGACTGCAGACTTGCGTTTAGACACTGACCCAATGTTGCCAGAGGCTTTCACAATCAGAGATTTTGCTGCGTGTGGAACTGGTGTTCATGCTCATATTATACTTCAGCTTTCCTCAGTGCGTTCCCCCTCTCGTTGGGGTCTCCGGGTTTTGCACAGTGTATGGACTATTATGGACTTGTACTTGCAAGGCACAAGAAGGGTCTTCTGGGACCATCAGTTTTGGTCCTATAGGTCCTATAGGATACAGTAGGCAAGCATTCCAAGGTTCCCTAGAAAACCACTGGCCAGCAACCATGTCCTGGCATGAATTCGAAAAGCAGCCAAACACATCGAAGAGAAACATATGTGTATATATATATGTAATTATATATATACATATTTATACATAAAGATATAAACACTAGATAGAATCTTGAACCCTCGTCAGACCCAATAGTATGATAAATCAAAGTGGAGGGTAAGGCTGGGTAAGGCCACCTTCACCCTACTCCTCATACCTCATGGCCACCGGGCCCTCCATCAGCCACTCAATCAATACATTTGGATCATTTTGGATCATTCAGGGCATCATTTTGTTTGAGGTCCGGTGGATCCTAGAAGGCTCAGTGGATGGAACTTCTTGGATTGAGTTACACCGCCAAGATGCTTGCATCACTTCAGTCACTTCAGTCTTTCAAATTGTCGAATTTGATTCGGTGATATTTTATTCTCATGCGATATGAGATTATATGAGCCTGCATCCTGTTTAATGCGAGAAGCATGTGAATGTTCATGAAGTTCATGACTCACGACTGTTCAATATGTTTGTTCATGTTTGTTCATGTTTGTTCAATATGTTTCTTCAACCTGTTTCAATGATCGATTCAGGACACCACCTTTGCCACGCCGTTGTCACGTGCTTCCATGACGCAGCTCTTCGATCTAAGCCATCGCTTCATGCAGCTGACTAGGTCGCAGCCTGTCATGAAATCTTGGCAACCTTCTGACATTTCCCTGTCGTTATACTGCGAGTCATACAGCACATCATTTTGTATTGTATATTGATGTATATTGTTCATTATTATTCTACTCACTGTTATATAATAATTATATTATATATTATACTGCAATATAATATATATATATATATATTAATAGCTTATTAATATATGTTGTTTAATATTGTTTATGTTCCTTTCAAGCTTTTAAAGGCTTCATTGCTTCACATTGTCTCGCGATGCCTTTGCGCAGTTTGAGCTCAGGAAGCTGCAAAGTGCGAAGTCGGGACGCATTGCACAAGCCGCACAGCCTTTTGCATTGGAACTCTCCGACCAGGGCTCATTGGCATTGGCTCCTCGTCCGGCTCTCAGAAGTCAAACATGTCGTACGAAGTTATACTAAGATGGCAAAAGCAGGGCAGAAGCGCGGAATGGTGTTATCCTTTGAGAGTTCAGTCTGTTCGTTGAAGTATGTCTTGAGATGTCGTGAGTTTAAGCATGTTTAAGCTCACAGCTACTAGCACCATTGTTCATTCGTCTACAATCATTTCCCGAAGTACACTTCTGTCCTTATTCCAATCTGGTTTTCACAACTGCTATTTGTAGCAACATGGTTTTAACATGTTTTAATTTGATTCAATTTCTGCCTTTGTGCAACTCGGTTCTGTCCGACAAAGAGCTGTGAAGCATGTGTTAAACCATGTTAAACCTGGTGCGAGCCCATTGGTGCTGGTGTTGTGCACCAAGGAGACTCTCGTCAGAATCGAGAGCCAGCTGGGCTTGCCAGTGAGTCTCCAGGTCTTGCCATTTGCTGAGCTCTGGAGTCTGCTCCAAAATGAACCAAATGCACCAAGAAAAGTTTAAAAAGGTGGAACATGTTAGACAGAACCACCTTATGTTAGGAGTGTTAGGTTCCGACCGTCCAAAAAGGACGAACCTGGACCAAAGTGCTGACCACAAAAAAGTGTGACTCGTTGAAGCATTTGAACTTGAGATTGTTCAAATATGATTTGCAACGCTTGCTATGGTTGCTATGCCTGGGTGTTTGGACCTTACAGATCATTTGGACAACACAGTGCAAAAATGTGCAAAACATCTCATGCTTGGACATGTTTCATCCTTTTCTATCCTTTTCTCAAATTTTTAATTGTCAGGTATTTGTGCGTGCTAGAGCCTGGGCCTTGTGATGCTTCCATGACTCCAGAAGTATATCCTGTATCCTTTGCCCGTCATAGATCGTGCAGCTGCGCAGTGAACACAAGAACATAGTATTCAGAAAGACATGATTCAACAATGACAATGCCTTGTCCGTGGATCGGTGATCTAAGGCTTGTCGGAAACACCTAAAAACAACTGGGCACTTGTGCCGTGAAGCTGGCTCCGACCCAAGGATCACTCCACACGAATCACACTAGACAGAAATTGGAAACGTTCTGATGGTCAGTACTGGTTAGTGTATGTTCGACTGGACTCAAGAGTGAAATCAATGATATCAATGCACCCTTTCAAGGCCAGTCTTGGAAGAGCCTTGTAGAGGAGGGGATTGGGGGGGATGGACGGGCGAGCATTTACTTTTTGATTATGCGGAAGCAAGAACTAGTGAGAATGGGAAGGGGTTGGAACCGAGTCAGAAGAACATAGAAGAACATTTTCCTTAGAAGAGTATTTTTTTTGTGAGCATTGTTGAGAGCCAGGCCAGTTGTGATGTATTTCATTGTTCATCATTTGTATGGGCCATTTTCTGTTTAGTGAATTCATCGTGTCACTTGTCTGAAACTGTTTTTGATTGGAGGAGCGCTGCTTGCTGGAGCCTGCACAGCTTAAACAGACTTGATCGGAATACATTTAGCGATGTGGAACAACGTGGATCAATGCAGAACGGAAGCTGGAACTGTCTGAGATGCAATTGACGTCCAAAGGCTTCAGACAGTTTTTGTCAGCTTCCTAGAATAGAACAAATTGCTTGGTTGGAAAAGTTGCCAAATGTAATCTTCCAGGGTTCTAAGATATTTTGTTTTGCTTTTGATTCTTAGAACCTTGCTGCTTGCCACGGCTAATTTGTCTTTGGTTTTACTTTTAGCAAATGGAATCGATCCGTGCGTGTTTTCGAGGACTCCCTCTGATAGCATCCCGCACCGGCAGAGTCTTCAGATCCTTTTGTATGCACGCTCCACCGACAAATTTGGCTTCAGCAACAAGAGCGCTGGGGCGCTCTATGCATGGTGAAGAAACTGGCAATATTAATAGACACATGCACTTTGTGCAATTCGTGGATGTGCACCAGATGTACACGTTCGTGGGCTACACATACAATGTACGGTAAAACATGGTAAAACACACACACACGCAAATCGTGGATGTGCACATGTTCGTGGGTAGGTGATCTACGATTTGTGGATGAGGCAAAGTCTTTCGATAGAAGACCCATACTTTTTGCAGGAAATGTTTTTGATTACAGAAGGGTACATATGTCATCATTTGTCCATATTTGTCCCAATAACTAGCCTGTTCATGCCTCTTCCATTTTCATGACAGTAGGTTTAATGCGCCCTGGCGGTGATGGCCGGGACTGGGTTCGAGGCTTCGGGTGGTGCTCAGTACAGTAGATTCAGTAGACGACAGATCACCTCAAATCGCTTTTCTGCAATTCTTATCTTGTCCATAGAATTTGTTCTTATCATGTCTTATCATTTTCTTATCATTTCTTATTCTATTTAATTACTGTATTCTATTTACTCTATTTATTCTATTTACTCTATTTATTCATATTTATTCTATTTATTCTATTTATTCTATTTATTATATTTATTATGTTTATTCTATTTATTCTGTTTATTCTATTTATTCTATTTATTCTATTTATTATATTTATTCTGTTTATTCTATTTATTCTTCTGTACTATCTTGACATTCTTCGGTTTATTCATGTTTATTCACTCTCTTCGCTTTCTTTGCTTTGCTCCGTTCATTGCCACACTCACGCTCTTCGCTGGCAGGCCATATGTCTTTGCGGGAAAGCAGCACTGGTCCTGCGGAAGGGTGCGCCTGAGGTCAAGTTTGTGTGAGCTGCAGGGATTATTTTTTTGGCAGGAAGACGAAACCAGTCCTGGGTTACGGGTTGGCACAAATTTGGATTCAGGTTTGGATGTTTAGCAAATGAGGCCAGCACAATGAGCTGTCAAGCGGAAGGCAGCAGGTATGAATGGATGCGATGGAGAGGGAAGATCATGTCCTGAACCTATTTGAACTGCCTGACTTACGTATGGCCCAAGCTTAGCTAGGTATTGCTCAATGGAAAACAGAACCGACCATTCAACAAACTCAGTCGCTCAGTGCTTCTGGACGTTTCCTCTTGACCTTGACTTTGAAAGACTTCAAAAAAAATTGACATATTTTGGCTGGTTTTGTTGAATGATTGAGCCCAACTTGCCCTTAGATTTTCGTTGCATTGCTCGTTCAAGCTGCTTTCAAAGACTGGGCTTCACAGCAAATACGGCAAGCACGCATAGTCCAGCCAATATGTTCACTCAGCTTGCACCTGAAGCAGCATCGCCAAAGGCAACTCGACGACAGATTGAAATCGATTGTTGTTCAAGCTGTTTAAGCAAGCACGCATATATTTTCATTGTTTTTATTCGTTTTCCATTATTATCCCATATTTTCCTTGATTGACTTAACCGGAAACGACAGGTCGGACATTGAGTGTCTCAGACAAAGATGAAACCACCCGCAAACAAGTGTCGTTATATACATGTGATGCACCAGTCAAAACTTTGTTGTTTTAGAAAGACCCTCCACAATATTGCTTTGGGAGCACCAAAACATGCAATGAACAGTCGTTGTTTTTTTTGGCATTTGTGCAACATCTTGAATTTCAATTAACCTTTGATTCATACAGATTGCATTTTCAACACGCTGGGATGTTCAAGCGCTCATTGCTAGCTGGCCTGCATTTGACCATCCATCGGAGTATAGTAGCAAACAGATATAACATGATATGTATAAACAGAGTTCAGGACGGATGCCATATGAACTCAATATATCTCAATATGATACTGGTTTTCTGATACTGGTATGATACTGGTACCATCTGGTACCAAGAGGCAAAGTTTCTGTGCTCAGCGCCATCCCGTGTTTAGCTCTGGACGCTTTGTCTGTGAGGCGACCTGCTGCCGACTTGTGAAGTGACCAGACATCGCCAGAACTGAGAATCCAAGCATCTCAGCCACTCGTTTGCTTAGGACACTAGCATAAGTTTTGGCACAACATTTAGATTATAGAAGTGACTTAAACATACTCAAACATATTTTGATTTTTGGAGCCAGCGGCTTGTCACAGCAACTAAAGACATAGGAAGACATAGGAAGACATAGGAAGATTGCTCGGCGATTGCTCGACGCATCTCTACGCCAATGTGCGCTTCCATTGGACCTTCCATTCAGTCCAAAGTGGCTACAGTGGCTATCAAGAGTCAGTCTTTGCACCTCGGCGCACTTTGGAAGGAGGATGATTGAGGCATAGGAATGTTGCGCGTGCCGTTTGCAATCGTTTACATGATGATTATCATCAACGGATTACGGATGCAGCTTTACGGATTAGTTTTACTAGCGTGCACACTTTGATGAGCCCAGTGATGATGCATTTGCAAGTAGAAGAACTTGGCTTTTGGCCAGGCTTTGCAATTCTGCTTGAGCTCCCTGCAAGAAACACTTTGTTTGCAATAGATGTGGTTGGAAGGACATCTTGTTTTTTCCAGTTTTTTCAGTAGAACGTGCGGATTCTGATCTTGCTTCATCTTGGAGTTCATGATAATGAGCCGTGAACATGAGAAAAAGATATTGAATTGTGGTCATCCTCTTCTCATCTCTTCCCATATTTCAAGGACAACTCAATGAACAGCCTTGGATTGGGACCCTCAAGCTTTGTCTATCATGATGTCAGATGATGTCCCTCCGTCGCTGCAGCAATTTGAACATGTTCAATGCACGATCACATTATATCACATTGTACATGAGATGACATAAGGATCATAAGACCATTTGGCGATGTTTCTGTGGGAATCCATTCCATTCCATTCCATTCCCCCCCGAGTTCCTTCTCCATGGCGATGTCTTTCCATGGCTTGTGCAGTGGCCCACAGTGGCCTCATGTGGCCTCTATTTGCCGAGGCCGGATTCTGCGCCTGGCATTTCAGTCCACGGTGCTGGCTTGGAAGTTGCCAATGGCATCTACGTTCGAACTGGCTTCAAGGTGGGAAGAATATGGAAGAATTGCGGAGCTCTGAAACTCTTTGTGCATCTTTGTGCTGAACTTCCCCGTAAACAGGGATGACCAGCTATCAACGACTATATACTCGAAGTTTACCGGATATGAACACATATGAAAACATTAATATATACGTATATGTGTATTATATGTATATATATATATATACAGTATTATATAATATTATATACATATTATACCAAATACATCCAAATACAGTAGTCATCGGCCGATGAAGTTCTGAAGACCAGGTTGGCAATTCTGACGCCTTCCAAAAGCGTGGGACTAGTCTCGCGTTGCTCAAGAGAGGCAGAGCTGTGGGTTGTTTGTGGTCCAGATAATTCAGATATGACAAGAGAAACATAGAGAAGCATTAATAGAAAAACTACGGTTTTTCAAATGTTTTTTGCACTTCTGACTCAGAGGTCTCATATTCTTGCCAGGCGAAGGGCTTGATTGGAGCCTAGTGGACCTTGATGGCCAGTTGCAGCAATCTACGGAGGAAGACAATCCTGTTTGGTGCCCATTTTGATATAGCAGACATCGGACATCACTTCGTTCACCTGTGTGACTGTCACTAGAACCTGGTGTAGAAGTGAAGATTCCAAGCCGATCATGCCGCAAAAGAACTGTTTCAGCAGTCCAGTGGTTTGGCATTTGGATGTGTCATCGCCTCGAACGGATATTTGCAGAATTTGTGGAGACTGTCCGAGAGTTGTGCTGCTGCTTCGGCTTACTTAGACTACTTGTGAGTACTGGGTCCATGAGAAATATTGAGCTTTATCTACAAGCAACATCATGCAGCCCATATCCAATGACGAGCCTGTGCGGTTGGTTGCTCACGCTGTACTTGTTCGATCTTGTGTGTTATTGTTGTTTGCTTTCTTCTTGCGTTCTTCTTGCTGTTGCTTGTTTTTCTAGGTCCTGGGTGGTGCTATTGGTGTTGATGTAGTTGATGGTGGTGTAGTTGGTCTCGTCGCTGTATGTGGTTCTACGAATGTTCTACGTCTACGTGGCTTTACTACGTGGCTTTCTGTGGTTGTGTCTGTGGTTCTGATTGTTTTTGTACAAGTTGTACTGCTATATACTGCTATCTTTTGTTGTTTTTGTTGTTTCTTCAATGCTTTTTTTGTTCGTGGTGATGCTGGTGGTGCTGCTGCTCATCCTGGTGGTCGGGAGATTGTTACTTGTGGAGAGACATCCTGAGATTCGAATCAATTTCACTCGATTTCCATTGACTTACTGGAACTTGATGTAATAATGTATAAAGAGATTAAAGAGATTCTAAGAGAGAGCTGAACCGATTATACAATTACACATGCACAACCATACCATTCTGCTTGGGTCTCCTTGGCATTTGCATCCCCCAAAAAGCGAGACGGTGAGGCAAAGGGTGCGAACTCCAACAGTGCGTTTGCACCTGGCAAGCTCAGATGGAATCCATATTCCGTCACACTCTACAAGGTGCATTGTGATCATTGTGTTCCATAATGTTCCATAATGTTCCATATTGATCACATGCTGCATGGGAGAATGAGAGAAAGAACTCACTTTGTCACTAGAGTTCAACGGCAAGAAAAAAAATCCCTCTACTTGGCGAATGCTTAAAAACTGATGTCAAGCTTTGTTGACATGACTTGAGACTGCATCCAGATGCTAGGTTGCTTCGACGCTAAACAGCGGAAACTGTCTACTCCCACCACAGGTGCACAAGTATGGGCAGGGCAGAAAGGAGAGTAAGAAATAGTAAGAGTGCATGATGCTTAGGAGCCGGTCACTTTAAGACTTGTTTGGGGACAGACACATGAATCACATGATTATTGTACACAGCACGGATTTGTGTTTTAATCAGGGCTGAAGGTTCGGTAGGGCCATGATCTTGAAGACTTTGTAGACTGGAACTCTTGATGAGAGTTGCTGGTGGCTGTGCTGCAACATAGAACATGGGCTGCCTTTTTCTTATGAACAAAAATGGAACCCAAAGGTGCAGAGATTGAATCATATACATTATACATATATCATATTATATATATTATATAATATATATTATACATATATATATATATACATATAATATAATATAATATAATATAATATATATTATTATTAATTATACTATTTAATACTATGTGAAATCTGATATTCAATTTGCAATTCACTCTTGGAGCGTACTTGTAGCTTGGCGGCCCGCCTGCCAGCTTGGCTGGGTTGTGGTCGACGGCCTGGCACCAGCTCCTTCAATGAGTCCATGCCAAGAAGAGAGCACCAGCCCCGCACTAAGAGCGGTTAAGCTGAATATAGCTGAATGCTGAGGCTTGACGTGGCTTGACACGGCTTGACTCTTGACGTTTGCGTAGCAAGAAATGACAATCTTTTGCACTTGATGAGAAATTTCGGAACTTGTTGGAATGTGAAAGTTGACAACATACTAAAGCAATCTAACACATACATATTGGTCAAGCTCCTTGCTAAGCTTGTCATATAATATCTTGTCCGTACATGTTGGGTGCAGAGGACCGGAAAAGATCCTGGCTGCAGCCATGCCCGGGAAGCTGCTCAAACGGATTGCAGCGAGCTCTCCGATGCATGGCGGCAATTTTGAGATGTCTTGAACCTTTGCACCAGTCTTTTTACACTTTTAATGCGTTTGACTATGTTTGACCCATTTCAAGAACCGTCTTTGAAATTCTTTGAATGTCTTGAACAATCTTATTTTGTTTCAAATGTGTTCACGGTTTTGCCTTATCAAAAGTGTATTCAGTATCCAAAGGTGCCGCGTCTTCCAGTGAGGCGGAGACCATTGATTTGCAAGACTTGCAAGACTTGCAAGAGTGACCCTGAAGATATCGAACCATTGTATATAAGTGTGTATATATAAATATATAAACATATACACATAAATGGCATTATATAATATTATATATGGCTTAAGCAACTCCATGAAATACGCTTTGTCACATTGAGAATTCCTGTTGGTGTGTCTGCGTTCAAACCTGGCCTCTCAGGAGTGCAGAAAAAGTGCAATCTTCTATCCACCCGCCCTGGAGGAATTGGCCCATCATTGGCAGTCTAGTCAGCAGAAATACACAAGCAGCATACTTAAAGTATTACTTTATGATTTTTATGTCTTGACTTTCCTGTCTTTCGTGACCTGATGTGTGGATTAGCTTCCTCAAGTATTGAATGCACCAAGAAGGCTTAAAACCAAAATTGTTCGGACTGGATTTCCACGGAAACATGCTGGCTAAGTAAAGCAGAATGTATTCGAACTTAAATGCTTGGACGAGTGAGTTTGGTGAGGACTGCTGTCCAGCAAAGCCTGCCCAGAGTCATCCGTTGGGGAACGTTGGAGACGTCAACAGCTCGGAAGCAAAATGCGAAGGCATTGACTTCGAGCTTCTCGCTACCAGGCATCGACCAAATATCTGTTCCTTTGATATAGTTTTGGCTTGGCAAGTCAACCTGCATCGTTCATGCCTTGCAGAATCTCTTAGACCTTCCCCAGTCTTTGTCTTTGCTTATCATTGCTTCTCGATGCACAATGGTTTAACCATGTTTAACCATGTTTAACCAGTTCAACCATGGTTGGATGCAGATTTCTCTTGTCCCACAGTGTTTTCTCTCGCAGATTTCCAGCTTGCGCCGGAACCTTCGGCTTCGTCAACCTTAAAAGGGAGGAGAATTCCGGCTCTGAAAGATGCAAAAGCTGGGGAAACTGCGAGATTCTCAGCGGTTTGAAGAAGCCACTGAGAGGAACACTCAGCATCCGAGATAATCTTTCAGATCTATTGTTTCAATTGACATTAGCCTTTCAGAAGATGTGTTCCCCCATGTTCACAGAACATAGTGGTCCCCAATGGCACCACAAGGTCTTGCTCGTCTTCAGCGTGATCCTATCACGGCCGAGTGTTCACACAGAATGGGGCGCTGTGTTTGACAAGCAACAGCTTGTCTCTACAGGTGTGGAGCTGAGAGATGAGATGAGATGAGATGAGATGAGATCAGAGTTGATGTGTCGCCCCAACAACTTCAGAAAGAGATTTAAGGCTTGACCAAATCGATTCATATTATCTCCTTGTTGAGATGAAACGTTACATTCAGTCATAAGTACGGCATTGGCAAATCGAGATAAATCGAGAATGGGGACTTGATAGAATCTGATATTCCCATCAGACTGTCAAATGTTCATTTGATTGAAGGTGCGCAAGTGGTTGCAATACAGATCGAATTTTAGATGGAAAGCTGCTACATTGATGACCCAGAGACCAAGCAAACCAAACAAAGGATGTACTGTAGCTGTCCGCCTGGATATTTTCCAGAGCAATGCCTGCAGGTAGAAGGGTCGTTTCAGGCATTGAGCCTCACACGCCTTTTGATCGTTGGAACACATGGCAGATGGCCTCGGCCCCAGTGAGCAATGTAAGACAGAAGTTTTTTTATGGTCTTCTGATGTTTTCTGCACTGCTTTGCCAATGCTGATGGTTGGAGCAAAGCTTTGGCAATGCAGTCAAGATATTCAAGCTGTGAATGTGCACTTAATTAGGTGCGTGGCAGGCAGGACATGTGCATCCGAAGAGGTGTTTTGCTCTCAGAACACCATACAGTTGAAGTATGTTGAAGTATGAATGTCACTTTCTAAATTTGTGCAGCTGTGCTTTGCTGTGCCATGCTGTGCTGTGCCAGAGTAAGGATCAGCTTTTAAAGCAAAACGGTGGCTGGGCCGGAGCCTCATCAGTCATCATGTGGCTTTGGACTTGTACTAGTTACTAGTTGTACCAAAAGGATCTGTGTAAACAAAAACTGGTGTGTGGAAAAAAGGTTAAGCGTCAGCATTCTGTGCATAGTCTGCATGGGCCTAGAAAGGTCCTTCGACAGTTCACTGCGCTTTCCTGGGATTCTGACCGTGATTTCATTGAGGCGTTCTCGGAAGTGCCACTGGAAAGCCCTGAGGGTTGAACACTTGGCAGATCTTGGTTGGCTGCAGGAATTTGTAGGCATTGTTTTGCCATGTTTTCTGCCATGTCTTGCCCTGTGGATCTTGATGGATCCCAATTGGAGGTGTGTATTACATGTAATTATTTATTTATGTAAATGATTGATAATGATTACAAGATCAGTCTAAGGTCGTGCGAATATCCGGCAGTCTGGCTTTCCAAATTTCGACTTAGCAGGCCATTTGTTGTGTACCGAGGCTTTGAGGACCTGTCAGGAATGGAAGACGACGCGGTGGAAGGTCAGATCTTTGTTTTCTTAGATGAAGGCAGAAACAGGCCAATCGTAGCACACGTTTGCATCAGCTTTGCATAGCTTCTCAATTTTGTCGCTAGGGGCTGCACATGTTTGTCCTTGCTTGCTTGCATGCTAGAGTAGAGAGAGAGAAAGAGAAAGAGATGCATACTGTAGCAGTTATATACATCAAGTCCGCGCCGCCAGGAGTATGGAATCTAGAATGCCACAAGATGCCACAAGGGTTCCCAGCTTCTCTGCTTTTCCCTGCTTCTTTGCTTCTTTGCTTCTCCGCTTTCCTGCTTTTCCCTGCTTTTCTCCCTGCTTGCCTGCTTTTCTGCTTCTTTGCTTCTCTGCTTCTTTGCTTCTCTGCTTCTTTCCTTTTCTGCTTTTCTGCTTCTTTGCATCTCTGCTTCTCCGCTTTTCTGCTTTTCGTTGGTTTTTCTGCTTCTCTTCTTTCTGCTTTGTGAATGCTTCTCTGCTTTTGTGGTTCTCTGCTTTTCCCTGCTTTTTGTTGTTTCTCATACTGTCGATAAAAGCTAAGAAACATCATATAAATAAACCCTAAAGTAAGCCAAATAACACCCTCAAACCAACTCTAAATAGATCTTAAATCACACCCAAATAGATCCTAAACCAACCCTCAACAAAGCTTAAACCAACCCCAAATAGGTCCTAAACCAACCCTAAAATAGATCCTTAACCAAGCTTAAATAAACCCTAAAACCAACCCTAGTAGATCTTAAACCAACCCTAAATAGATATTAAAACCAACCCAAATAAACCCAAAAACGATCCTAAAGCAATCCTGAAAGAAAACATAAAAAACCTAAATAGTCCTATGTACACCCTGACTGTAAAACCGACCCTTAAAAGAGCTAAAACCAAACCTAACAAAAACCCTAAACTAACCCTAAAAACCAACCCTAAATGAACCCTAGTTGCAAACTGCCATGTTACATGAACAGTTCGAGCACCAAAATATTGCAAATTCCATCGAACATGAGAGGTTCGCACTCGAAAAATGCTGCAACATACGGTTGAAATGGCAGCTTCCAGCTCCAAAATGCTACAATTTCCACCAAAATGTTGCAAATTCTACGGAAAATGAGAGGTTCGAACTCAAACATGTTGCAACTACCGTTGAAATGGCAGCTTCCAGCTCCAAAATGCTGCAAATAGTAAGGACAATGGACACAACAGGAAATTAAGAAACAAACAATTCCAGACCCTTTTTATACTATAGTAGTATGTATATATAATATGTAGTAATCTCACACATACAGCTTGTGACATGTACTTAAGATATTGCAAGTCTTGGCATTTTGTTTCGACAAGCAAGTTTTAAGATCAGGAAAAAAGACGACGAATCGCATTGCGCCCTGTAGACCTGTGACATGCAGTGGGGTTTCATGCAATTACATCACAACATACGTTCTCGCGCTCGCCAACCACTTGCTGTGTTGGGTCTACAGCAATCGCATTTTCACGTTGCGAGCTTCCTAAAGAGCTCTAAAGCAAGAGTCCTGGTTCCGCTTTACTTTTACATAGAACACACTACATTGATCTACACTGCAGATTTTTTGATCAAGTCCTCCTCCACATAGACATGCAGTGCTGGACATGCCTCTGCCATCCTTTGCCGACTTTGCATATCCTTACATCCAAACCCACTTTTGAAGTCCAAACCCGAACATCCCACAGCTCTGTTTGGCCTGTGGCCTCATTGGCTTTGGCTTAGAGTCAGAACCCCACCAGCCGACTATTGACTAATCATGACTAATCCATACGAACCTTGGCAAAAGAGCAGCGAAACACAGCAGCTCGGCGGGGATTGCGCTCTGTGAGGTCTTCACACGCCTTAACGCGATTCATATCAATTAATTTATTATTTGTATTTATTTGTCCCATGATTTCTGATTTGATCTGACTTTGATCTGACTTTGATCGTCATTGCTTTGTGAATCTATGCGCAGGTGTTTGTGACACGATGCTGGTCATGGATTTTGGTCGCTTTGTTCAGCGACCTTGTCCCCCACAGCCACCAAGGACGACGCTTCTGGTGTTTTTTCGGGGTACGGGTATGATTTGATGTGCTATTTATAAAATTAATACTGATACTGGTACAATATTAATTGATATACATTGATTAAAACATGATAAACATTGATATACTAGATTATATATTATACACACTATATCATACATACTGGTATCTGATGGGATTTATTTGTATAATATGCAGATATATATATATATATTAATATATATATATATATATATGTTGATTGTGTCTTGTATTGTTTTATGGCTTAATGCGCCAGACAGGGTACTGACGTGCAGGATGGAGCCCTGGGAAGTCGGATATGGTCTCCGCGTTGAGATCGCCTCCCCGGCATGGAGTGCGTGGAATGCATGGAGTGCATGGAATGCATGGAATGAAGTTGTCAGAGAACGTTCAGCATAGTTCGGCAATGGTGAAGCAGCGACAGCTTGGGTGCAGGTATCATGTGCCCATCAAGTACCCATTGCAAGACTTTTGATCAGCATGTTCTTTTGTTTAATAATTAGAATTTAATGCTGTCAACGGTGTGGACTTCCAATTTTTTGTGAATTCATACTTGTAGCTTGCAGGGAAGGAGACGTGGAAATGATTGCACATCATCAGAGAAATCAGAGATGCACAAACCGTCGCATATTGGTATGTCACACGCAGACTCCGGAGGGGTGACTGGCTTCGAGTTTTTTGTGAAATGAGACATGAACACCACGCATTTGGTGGCACTTATTTTGGATATGGCAGGATTCGTTCTTGGCTGGGCCTTATGAGCACTAGCCCTGGATTGATGATGTTTTGATGCTTTTGCTGTTGGTGTTTTCGCAGTGATGTGTTTTGCATTTCACCCATTTCACCGATTCCACCTGCAACGTGCTGAGACATTTTCTGATGGCCAAGGGAAGATGTGTTGGCATGGGCATTGATCCTGAAGGAGGTGCCATGCTTCACTCAAAGAAGCGCCATGGAGTGCTTGATGTTCACCCAAGACCCGAAAGAAGTACCGATGATTGTGAAGTTGTGCTATGTCTGCTATGTATTGCTATTTTGTGCTGATGTGAAAGCCTGTTTGGAATGTTTGGAGGAAGTCGCTGATGCGAACTTGGGTTCAGAAACTTTGGGTCTGGTGCTCAACCTGTATTGTATGGTGGAGGCCTTGTTGATTCTCAGTCCTACGGTCCTACGTGTTTTGGATTCTCATGATCTCAAGCCACCAGGCAAGGCAGAAAGCTGTTGGAGAGCTTACAACAGCGAGTCCGGGAAGGTGGACTCACTGTGTGCTGCTGAAATGACCAGATCAAACTATGATCAAACATTCCAATATATTCCAATCAAGTCGAACTCGTCGAACTCTTGATATTGGAGCCCGGGAGCAGAAAACGCCAGCATGTTTACATTCAAGGCATATTCAAGGCATGGCATGTGCATGAATGGGCTGCCTGTATTTGTGTTCGAGCACGGGCAACCAGACCAGGTGCTTGAGTACGTGGAGGTTAGCTAGGTTTAAACACGGACTGCCCACATGCAGCCATGCAGTCATAGTTTAGAGAAATCTAGAGAACAAGCAGCTTGCAGGGGTTTAATTCAAGATATTCAAGTCACTCCAATTGCGCTCACAAATAGCCAGCACATTTAATTTTTTCTTTGACTTGGCTCGGTGTTACAAGATGTTACAAGCATAAAATCGAAGGTCGCAATTAGCATACAATATCCTGATATCCTGTTAAAATCCGATAAATCTTTAATCATGGCGATGTGCGATGAGTCGGGGGCACTCCTAGCAGACAGTGCCGATGAACTTTTGGAGAGTGACGAGGAGGTGCGCTGTGGATGCTTTACTGATCCTTTGGGAGACCTGATTGTGATATATTGTGATGCCGTTTCAATGCATTTGAAGACTTTTGAAGTGATGGAGTTCCCAGTAATGCGCCTGGGACATGAGCCAAAACTAACGGAGTAAGGAGCGTCTCAAGCATTGCCAACTTCTGCTCTTATCAACCTTCCCACTTCAATATTGCGAACTCTGTCGCTCTGTGTGTGTCGCTTGTTTTTGGAGTCAAACCCGACTGTTTTGACCATGTCCTTGTCGAAAATATGTTGTTTTTGTTTTCTTTGCGGCTGTGACATCATGGTCCTTGTTTTAGTTTCCTTTTTTGTTTTTGCTGCTGTTGCTGCTGATATTGTCATCGTCAGGGCAGTGGTGATTCTTGTCACCTCTTGTTGCTGCCCATATTCGGTAATTTTTCACAGGTTAGCAAGTCGCCTCTTCTCCCTTTTCTCTCCGACTGAGGAAATCCATGGAAATCCTGCTGTGCTCGACAAAAAAAAATTGTGGACGAATACATTTCGCATCTTTTAAGTTCCTTGTTCAATCTTCTGGCGATGTGTCTTGAAAATCTTGAAATTATCCTCAACGTGGACTTGAGCGGTTTGTCGTGAAACTTCTCAATATGAACTCTAATTTGGATGATCAAGTTGGCATATGTGGCAATCATTGATTCACATTGATGCTCTAAGCAAGGGTGTGGGAGGCTGTGGGCCCCTCATGCCTTTGCACAAGTGTGTTATGGTTTGTTATGGCATTTGCAGGGAGCTGAAGAGAAGCCAGCACAAGAAGTGCCGCCACGCGAAGTGGTTGTTTCAGGTCATGAGCCGAGGGAGTCCTTGCAACCAACTGCAAGTTGAGACACGTTGAGACATTTAGAGACTGTGACGTTGAGCAAAGTAAATTTGAGCATAGTAAAATCTGGATCTTGTCAATATCTTGCCAATCTAATTTTGAACATATTTTGAATGTTTTGGCCAGGCCAGGACCCTCGCGCTTTGGGCCTGGCCCTGGCTGAAGTCTATGGGGAGCGGACTCGGAGAGGTTTGCAGCATGCCAAGGACGCCTCTTGTTATGCTGGGAAGATGCCAATGGCAGGGTTTCGCCACCTCATATCTCCTCATATCTCCTCAAATTCATCGGCACTGTCGGATTCCAGTGGCAGACAAAGGATGTGCAGAATAAGATACAGTAGTATTACAGTAGTATAGTTTTTACTGTATAAGCACGTTGTAAGAGCATTTTTGTGCAAAAACAGTGGCCTTTCTTTGCATTCATTTGCCTTCGTTCTTCCGTTTCGAAGGACTACTACACAGAGTGTTGAACTGAGAGACTTCAGACGACTCGGTTTCCATATGACTCGGCTAGTAACGGTGGTGTCACTACTTGTGTATCTAATGTGTATCTAATGCCAACTCGTCAACTCCCCGGAGTTTGAGCAAGAGCCATATCAGGCCATGACCAAATCATACCAAATCTACACCAAAGTAAAGAAAGGGTGAAGAGGACAAAGTTCGACTAAGATTGACTACATATATCAATTAGATTCAATTAATTGGTTTGGCCACACATTGCACGAAATGCCCTGGTTGCAGTGACTCATCTGACTCCTTCGGGCAAAGGCTTCCTCCAATCTCGTGTTCAACAAAGCAGTGGCAAGACTTGGCTGCCCTCGCACAAAAAGGCATCCGTCAGTGCAGGAGTGTACACAGGTGATACAGTTCTTTCAGGTGTCATTATTGTCATTCTTTGCACCTGCATATCCAGCAATCAAAAACCGTGCTTGAGTCTTGCAAATTTCGGAATCCCAGAAAACGTCACGGAAAACGTCACAGAAAACGTTCAAAAGCGGACTTTCATATTCTTGGCTATTGTTGTCAGATCGTTGTCAGTAAGAAATAAAATTGAGCAGAAGAAGACAAAGAAAAGAAGAAGAAGGAGAAGAAGAGGAGGAAGAAAAAGAAGAAAACTCATGTCTTTTGTTGCTTCGACGCTTCGGAAATAGAAACGCTGTCTTGAGTTTTTTGTGAATGCAACGGGCCATGTGGCCATGTGGACACATGCTGAAACATTTTGCATGTGAAAGAACAACAACTAGTCAGCACTCTGGGGATCTGCAGGGACTTTGACAGTTTGGATTTTTCCAGCCATGACTTATTGGTGGGCTTTTCTCCGATTCGATTCAAACGTAGACGTATTTAGCGTATTTAGCCCAAATAGCATATGATAGACCATATGATATGTGTATGTATATATATATTATATTATATTAATATAGTTATATATATATATATATGTATACATACAGTATATAACACATCGTCTGGGAACTTAATGGAACTTATGCATGAGGCTTCCCCCAAATGCCCGACTGCGTTCATCGGTTCAGGTGCAGTGCTTTGCTGTCCAGCAGCGGCTGCCTTTTTCGATGGCCTGAAAGAAGGTCTTGGCTCTGCGCCCAAATCACAAAGGGATACAAAGGGACTGTGAGAATCTGTGTGGCTCCGGGAAATTGCGATTCTTTGATACTTTTTTGTCACTTTGACTTTTTTTTTTGTATCTGATTGTGTCAGATAGATCATGTTACGTCATTTTGTGTGAAAGAAACAGAATGTTTCTGCAGGACAAAAAGCGAGTTGGCTGGGCCGCCATTTTGGCTCAAGGGCCCAGCTGACTCGACACCATGCTTTCTTTTGTGATTCTTTGGTGTGCGGTCAGCTTCAATGTTTCCGCTCCAGTCAGCGGCAATGCGCATGCAGTCCATCCAGGAGTTGCGAGACCACTACCAGCTACCACCCGACCTTTGGGATGCTTTCACACAGGTAGCCGGGAATCCAGGCAACGACATGCGGCTATTGGCAGTTCTACCATCCAATGTTGTCAGTGCTGCCCTGGAACGAGCGCAACTCAGCGATGGTCAATATTTGAGCGCAGTTCAGGCTTCCCACGTGGGATTGGTGTACAGTTTGGCCAAACGTATCCAGCACACCCGAAGTGGAGGAGATTGGGACAATTGGTCGGATGGAACACCATTTACAGATCAAAGGACCACTGTGGAGCCGGCTGCAGCGAAGGATCCATCAACAGGAACCGATCGAAAGCTGAAGATGGCCCAGATCTTGGACCAGTGCGACGACGGGGAGTTTACCGTCCAAACGGAGGAGACACGTGCCAAGTGGTACCAGGCATATGTCTCCACGGTAGGGGGCTGGCCTCCGGAGGAAGAAGACCCGACCTTGGAGCAACTGTCAGCACTACAGAAAAGGTTGGTGACGCAAGACACGGCCCCTTACGTGGATTTTGCCATCTTTGTGCCATTTGGTCAAAGAGCCCTGAAGGCATCCAAGTTCCGGACATACACATTGACTGCGACCGGCTACGTGACGAAGGATCTTCCAGGGCCGGCCAACTTCACCCAGTGGAGAACCTGCTACAGGCTCTTGAAGACAGCCCTCATAATGCTGGATGCAGTGGGCTTGGCGGCGCTCCATTCTTACGAGATGGCAATGGAAAGATTGGCAAGGACGTATCCCACATGCTGGCACTTGATCTACAGCGCGGACGAGATTGCGAGGTCAGCCCAGGCAAACAGACTCAGATCACGCCTGGCTATGGAGATCCGTGCAGGTCGACCTGGGCCAGAAGGTTTCTCCCCGACAAGGCCGTGGGACTTCATCTATGGTGCTCTCGCTCGGGACGAGGGGTTCTGGCAAGCTCAAGTCCACACCCCTGCACTGGCGTGGATAGCCTCTGGAAGCAGAGGTACACCCAAAACTCCTGCAGAACAACTCGCAGTGGGGCATCTTCAAGGTGGTTTGAGCGCCATCGCACCAGTTGTGGAGAACTCCAACGGCACGAAGAATTCCAACTCCCCAGACACGTTCAGGAGAAGAAAGAAACGCAGGGGAGGGAGAGGTTCAGGAGGTGGAGAAGACCAAAGGCCTTCAAAAGCGGCCGCAACAGAAAAAGGGAAAGGAAAAGGAGGAAAGAACACAAGCACTCAGAAATGCTACAGCTGGAACAATGGCAATGGTGTCTGTGGCTCTTTAAGCCCTGGGCAGAAGTGCATGTCGAAGATTCCGAGGCTTCACAAGTGCACGATTTGCGATTCCCCGGGTCATCCAAGCAAAGACTGCCCGAAGAAGGATGCGTGAGGATGCATCCAGAAAGCTCTCATGAGACCAGCCGCAACAAGGCGAAGACCGAGGGCAAGACGGAGCAAACTGAAGCTTCAGCATCCTACTCATACACCTATGAGACGGAAGATGAAGAGGGCGAGAAGGGTGAAGATGGGGATCCTGATGATGAAATACCCCTCCAAGCCAAAACCATTGAAGAGTTCTATCAAAAGAGGATATTTATTTTCATCCATCATTTTGCAGGCCCACAGGACCCCCTCACATCGGCCATGCGGAATGAAGCCCTTCGACAAGGGATCCGACTAAAGGCCATCAGTGTCGAGAAGGCCAGCGGCACGGGGGATCTTCTTTGCGACGAACCGTACAACACACATGTTCGTTGGGCTCGTCGGGGCTACATTGATGCCTTTCACGCAGGATTTCCCTGTGGAACCTTTTCGAAACTTAGGTTCAGGAAGGAAGAAGGTCTCCCAGGTCCTGTCAGGACCAAATCTGAACCTTATGGAAGGTACACGAACAGTGAAGCCGCCCAAGCAGAATGCGACAGGGGAACCATCATGGCGGTGAGGGCGATCGACATGGCCTGTGCGGTGGGCGGTGCTTCGAGGATATCCAGCGTGAAGCCCATCGCAACGTTGGAAAACCCTCCTCCATCAAACACTCCAGAACATCTGGCTGCATGGGAGCTGCCCGAAATGGACAGGTTCAGAAGGTTGAGACCGAGCCAGTCTGTCATCTTCAACACGTGCAGGTATGAAGAGGACCTGGAGCTGGGGCGTCGACACTACAAACCTCAACAATTCGAAGGAACCCTCAGAGGGATGCAAACTCTGTCACTGGAGTGCACTTGTGGCAGCCCTGCAAACCATGAGGCCATAATAGGTCCGAAGAAGTCTAAAGCTTCAGCGACTTATCCACGAGCCCTATGTGAAGCCTACGCAAAGTTGGCCATCGAACACCTCAAGCTCATGGGGAAGGAGGAGTTCCTGAGATCCAGGATGACGTCTCTCCAGAAGACCATCGACGTGGCGAAGGCACTGGTGGTATATCGTGGAGATCAATTCGGACCAGGGGCAGACACACCGGAAAAGGCCTCAAGTTCAAGGAGAGTTCATTGCAGGTCAAGGACGCCCAAAAGAGTCAACTTTCCCTCGTGCAGCCCTCCGACACGAAGGGAATACAAAGCGGCCACAACGGACGACCGCCCAAGGAGTCCTGCGAAACCACCTCTGAAGAGACGGCGAAGGCATTCACCTCAAACCCAACCTGTCGCCCTCAAGCCTGCCAGGGACTCTGGAAGTACGCCTGAAGACTATTGGCAAGGAGGGGAAGGGAAACACGAGATGCTGCGGAAGAGCACAGCCAAAACTTCGGACCCCTCCATGATGGAATATATCGGCGGCATGAGGGATCCCTACAAAGTCGTACTCCCGAGAGCAACTCTGCTATCCCTTGGCATCAGAATCAGGGCTGGTTGGGAGGCCTTTGAGAGAAGACACAAAGGCGCAAACGAGGTCGCTGAACAATATGGGACATCAGACTGCACGATGGACCCCAAGCTCGTGAAGGAGTGGAAGGCAGACCTCAAAAGGCTTCTGGGCGCACATGCACCGCCCAATCTCAGAATGAAACCGAGGTGGAAGTATGTCTCCCCTTTGGATCCGGAGCTCATCGACGCCTGGGTGGCAAAAAGTGGCGACCCCGATGACGTGATCGGCGAGTGGGTGAGGAATGGTGCACCACTGGGCATCGAGCTGCCAATCCCCACTAGGGGCATCTTCCCAAAGATAGACGATCCCGATGCCATCGACTCCCACACGCAGAACGAGTTGGAAGACGCCGCAACTCAGATGGGCCACGGGGAGATCCTGAACTATTCCTCCGTACGAGACAACCTTGAAGACGCCAGAATCGAACTCGACCGCTACAGGAAAGAAGGATACCTGGCTGACGTCGACAAGGAGACCGTGCAGAAGGAAATGGCGCACGGGACCATCAGCAAGTTGGGTTTGATCCTGAAAGAAAAACCCGAAGGCGTCAAGCGCCGCATTATCCTGGACCTTCGCAGGTCAGGCGGCAACCAGAAAGCCATGTTGCCGGAGAGACTAGTGCTACCAAGGCCGCAAGACGCAGTCAACATGATCAGGGACGTCTACAACCAACGTCGTGTCAGCGGAGCAGACGAAGGATACACGCGAGAGTTGGTTGTGATCGACGTCTCGGATGCGTTTATGGCCTTGGCAGTCCACGAGTCGGAGTTGCCACACACGTTGGCTCCCAACGTCGACAGCTCAGACTTTTACATGTTCGTGGCACTGCTCTTCGGCTACAAGACGGCTCCATTGTTGTGGTCTCGAGTAGCCGCCCTTTTCTCCCGGCTGCTACAATCCTTGGTGCAGGGTGCTGAAGCCCAACACCAAACCTATCTCGACGACGGTCTGTGGGCACTACAAGGGAGCCTCAAAGAGAGAAACAGCATCCTATCGATGATACTGACCACACTGTTCGCCCTGGGCCTGAAGGTTTCTTTGAAGAAAGGCATGAGATCGAACCAGGTCCAATGGATAGGCGTCAGATTCACCATCACCGAAGACTCCATCGTGCTGGGGCTCCCGGACAAGCTCCTGAAGGACCTCATTGATGTCCTGAAATCCTGGCAAAATTCAGGCATGGCGCCCATCAAAGAACTTCGACAAGTCGCAGGGCGCACCTCATGGGTGTCAGGGATTTTGCCGAGGACACGATGGGTGGTCGCAGTCTTCTACAGGGTGCTGCATGAACGCCTTGCAGACGTATCCAGTGGCAAAGAAAGCGAACGCAGGGCACAACGAAGTGATCAACGGAACAAAGACCATCTCTTCACAGTCAAACAGCTTGAGCTTCCAAGGGTATGGCTGATCAAATACTTGGAAGTACCCATGGAGAAGCCGACGAGGCGCCTCAAGCTGGACATCACGAAGTACCCGAAGGCGACCATTGTCACGGACGCGTCACCTTTGGGAGCCGGAGCCATCCTGCTCATCAACAATCGCATCGTGCGGGCATACACGACAAAGATCACGCACAGAGATGCTCGCCTGCTGTGCTTCGAGGAAGAATGGGAAAAGTCCTCATCACAAGGCATTGCGGAAACCCTCTCCGTTTTGTTGGCCCTCAAGCACTGGAGCAAGGACTTGGCTTCGTGTAGTGTGGAACTGCAGATACAAAGCGACAGCTTGGTGGCATTGGCGACATCGAAGAGGCTGTCGAGTTCCACCTCCACCCTCAATTTTCTCGGAGCGGAAATCGCTCTCACTTGTGAAGAGATAGGATTAGAACGCTTGCGAACCTCGCATATCCCGGGTGCAGCAAACAAGACTGCGGATTGGCTCAGCAGGCCGGATAAGGTGGCCAAGGAGGCCAAGCCGGCGGAGCTACAGGACATTCCAATCCATGCAGCTACTGAAGGTCGTGGGCCGGAGTTTTATCATTTACCTCCCCCACAGCTTGCACCGGGACTTTGGCGAGTGAGTTCAGCGGCCAACAGCGCCTGGTCCTGTCTCAACTAACAGTTTTTCGAAGGGAAAATCAGCAGCCTTAAAAGACATTGAAGGCAAGTTTCATGACACATGGAAAAATTTTTCTCCATGACACACTACCGCAGCCCGTTTTATCATGTCGGATCAAAGTCTCATCGTTTTTGGGGGCAATGCTCTTGCCACACGAGTGACACCTCCATGGACCTGGATACCCATGCTGCTGGTGCTGGTGATGTTGAGCCTCCTCCTCTGCTCCCTCATCGGCGCGATGGTTTGGTATCTATGTTGTCGCGCCCACAACAAACATCAAGAGTTCAAACGGACCAGCCAGAAGGGTTCCTCATCCGCCTACTCAAGAATCCTCCCAGTGTCGCGGTATCCCAAGAACGGCCCAGAGCTGGCGACATTCGTGACACGGAGGGACAATGTATGGAGAGAGAGGCAACTAGCGGGAAGGGACTGCTTCCTAATGCTGGATTGAACCTCAAGCCCACAATCAAGAGGCTTCCAGAATCAAACAGCACAAACAATGACACGGCAAACAATGAGGAGTTCGCTCACTTCACGAAGAACCTTTGGGGCGCCTATGACAAGGAATCCCAAATCGCAGACGCTGGAAAACACGAAACCACAGGGGAGGAGTTCCCACCTATTCCAACGACCGCCAAAGCAGCAGATTCAGGCCAACACGCAGGACCCTGGTGGCGAGATCTTCTCTCCTCTCCGGCCAAGAGATTGCGTTTGTCTTCGTGGGGAAGGAATTTAAGAGACCTTGCGTTACCCAAGTTCGAGTTGCCTCCAACGCCTAGCCCTGTCCCAGGTCCAGAGGCAAAAGCGAGCCACACCACAGGCAACCATTCCCTCAAACGGCGCAAAGACCTCCCAAAGAGGAATCCTATGTCCGGGATGTCGAAACCGTCACGAAGGAATGCACTCAAGCTGGCCAAAGCAAAGGGCGCCGTGGCAAACGTCATCGCAAGAGTGGAAGATGACTACTATGCCAACTCGTCCAAAGCGGCAAAGAACTCGAAGAGGAACACGGTGGCAGAGATCCTGAGAGCAGGAGAGGCCCCTTATCCTCTCACGCCGTTTTCCCTCAAGCTCATTGCAGGTACTTTGAGGGAATCAGGTTACAAATCAGCGAGTGCATACCTCATCGAAGCCAAAACAGAATACGTGGAACGCGGTCACTGCTGGACATCGCTGTTGGATCGTCATTTCAAGCTATGCATGACTGCGGCTAGGCGTGGTGTGGGCCCTCGAAAGAAAGCCGCTGAGGTGGGAGAAGCATCATGGGCCAGCCATTCTTTACTTGAGGATGCTTTCCCCCAGGGCATGAAGGTTGGCCTATCCTCGCATCTGTTCGCGTGTGGCGTCCATTGGATGATGAGGGAAATAGAGCTTGCAAGCCTCACAACGGCCGACGTGAAGTTCGACAGCGTGAACAGGCTGGTCACGCTCTTTTGGCGGGAATCAAAGAAAGATTCAGAAGGTTTTGGGCTCGCAAGAACCCTGCAATGTGTCTGCACCTCCGGATGTGATCTACGTTGCCCGTATGCAGTCCTCGAGACGCTGGCAAACTACGCTACGCTCAAAGGTGCGCAGAGAGGGTGCCTGGCTATGAACAAGAAAGGCAAACAAGCCTCTAAGTCGGAGCTGGTCAAGGACTGGCAGAGGCTTTATGGCGCGACCGTCACTGGCCACTCAGCCCGGAGATCAGGAGCTCTGCAATATATCCGTAGAGGATGGGCAGTATCCCAAGTGGGATACCTTGGACGCTGGAAGAGCAATGTCATCATGGAGTACGCGCAGGAAGCATTGGAATCGCTCGCGATCAACAACACCAACTGCTTCGGAAGTGACCCGCAGTTCCAGCTGGCACAGAAGCTCATCCAAGGTGACTCCAGCGTCGCGACACAACAGGCAGTCGATAAGAAGGCAGACGCTGAACTTGTGCACAGGTTACAGGAAGAGCTCAACTCGTTCAAGGTCGACACGAAGGGCTCTGAAAACCTACTGGAGAAAGCAATCCGCGAAGTGGAGTCGAAGATGAACACCTCCGGGAAATACCTCCCCGGTTTGGTGAGGTCCACCAAGCAGCAGATCATTCACCACAACGTCAAGACCTTGGTTTACGCACCACCACACGCATGGCGAACCAAATGTGGCTGGTATTACTACGCTTCGAATTACGAGTTTGTCGAAGGCGACCCCACGTTGGTGAACTGTGCGAAATGCCAAGCGTCAGCGCCAAGGCAAGGAGGTGGATCAATGCTGACAGGCATGTGAAGTCAGGTGGATGTTGGGTCAAAATGGGTCAGACAGATCCAAGACAATTCAACCAATGCCTCCGACCACTTCGAAAAACAATTGCGACAGTTGTGGGGTGGGATGGATGGAATGTAATTCATTTGAAGCCACTAGCGATTGTCGTGAAAGAAACAGAATGTTTCTGCAGGACAAAAAGCGAGTTGGCTGGGCCGCCATTTTGGCTCAAGGGCCCAGCTGACTCGACACCATGCTTTCTTTTGCCACACCCTCCCACCCTGGTGGATCAATGCTGACAGGCATGTGAAGTCAGGTGGATGTTGGGTCAAAATGGGTCAGACAGATCCAAGGCAATTCAACCAATGCCTCCGACCACTTCGAAAAACAATTGCGACAGTTGTGGGGTGGGATGGATGGAATGTAATTCATTTGAAGCCACTAGCGATTGTCTCAACCCAAAAGTATCCATAAGAGAACATCTTCTTTACAATGCACCGCATCGATTTGTCAACAAGGCTGGGATGTCTACGAGACCATGCTGGACTTTGAGGACTTGCTCTCAGCATTTTTAAACTGTGAAATTCACTGAACAGAGCTTGACAATCCAACACCCTCATCAGATCTCATGAATGAAAAGGTGTTTTCACATGCTTTAACATGTATTATTTTTCGATGCTCCCTCACTTAGGGTTCGAAACCGTTCGAATGCGTCAAAGCTTCCAAACACTGACCCGACATAAGTGCAGTTGCGCGTGTGACTCGTCAGACCTCGACCACTGTTTGCGGGGAGGACACTCTGTAGCCCAGATAACCTTCTGAAGTGCAGGAAGTACGCTGTGGATCAAAGTATCAAAGGAAAACGACTGCATGAGCTTTCCAAGTTGTTCATATAATTTCATATTATAGATATATATATATATATTAATATATAGTTGTTCTATGTATTCATGTGCAGAGTACAATATTGTACAGTAATCCGCCTTAGAAAGAAGTCCGAGGTGTACACTCTGGAGCTCCAGCGCCGTTCGCGTGACGAGGCAGGGGCAGTCATGGCAAGTCATGGCAAGTCATGGCGAATAGAGAGGAGCATGGAATAACATTGATAGCATTGCAGGATAGCAAGCTGCACTGTGGAATGCACTGCAGACGCAAAGTTGCAGAATGAGACTCGTGAGCGCCAGGCAAGGCAACGCAGAGCTGTAAGTTCCTCCAGTGGCAGCAGCCGAGCTCTCAGTCATTCAGAATAGACGGCTGACAACTGTTGACAAATAAATGTTGACATTGTTGACGATGTCTGAAAAAAATCAAGTGACTGCTTTTTGTGTTCAGCGTGTTGAGCAGGGTGGACCTGGGACGCGCGTCCCTTCACACCTGCAAACACTGACGCGACATGTCTCGGCTTTCACGAAGCTGCGCTGTTCAACTGCAAATTAAAATATTGAAATATATTGAAATAAATTTAACATTCTGTGATATTCCATGTGCGGTGTGGAGAAACAGCTGGGAACCTACAGGGAACGTCAATTATCTTAATGGTTTGGCCACCTGCTGCTTCTGAATACTCCACATTCGAGCTTCAGCACATATTGCTGCGTGAACATATCGTATCAGATGATGAACGATGTGCTTTTGTCGTCGGATACATCGGCTCGACATGAGAGAATCGTTAGTTTAGCCCGGTACACCACCTCCACCACCACCACTTCCACCACTTCCACCGCAATAGCATAGGCTACCCACGGCCATCCTGTTTTAATTTATCTTAGATTTCCCAGGCAGCGAAAGCTTTGTGGAGGTGAACTTAGGCGATGAGTCGCACTCCTCAGAGGCGCCCGTTTGTCACAGCCTAAAGTCCCCGAGATCCCCAAGAAACTCATGCAGAGTCTTACACGATCTTACACGTTTTTTATGTTGAGGCTTGAAAGACTTTGAAAGGATTTGAAAGTCCTATAGTATGTAAATATATATATATATTTACATACTATAGGACTTTCAAATCCTTTCAAAGTCTTTCAAGCCTCAACATAAAAAACGTGTAAGATCGTGTAAGACTCTGCATGAGTTTCTTGGGGATCTCGGGGACTTTAGGCTGTGACAAACGGGCGCCTCTGAGGAGTGCGACTCATCGCCTAAGTTCACCTCCACAAAGCTTTCGCTGCCTGGGAAATCTAAGATAAATTAAAACAGGATGGCCGTGGGTAGCCTATGCTATTGCGGTGGAAGTGGTGGAAGTGGTGGTGGTGGAGGTGGTGTACCGGGCTAAACTAACGATTCTCTCATGTCGAGCCGATGTATCCGACGACAAAAGCACATCGTTCATCATCTGATACGATATGTTCACGCAGCAATATGTGCTGAAGCTCGAATGTGGAGTATTCAGAAGCAGCAGGTGGCCAAACCATTAAGATAATTGACGTTCCCTGTAGGTTCCCAGCTGTTTCTCCACACCGCACATGGAATATCACAGAATGTTAAATTTATTTCAATATATTTCAATATTTTAATTTGCAGTTGAACAGCGCAGCTTCGTGAAAGCCGAGACATGTCGCGTCAGTGTTTGCAGGTGTGAAGGGACGCGCGTCCCAGGTCCACCCTGCTCAACACGCTGAACACAAAAAGCAGTCACTTGATTTTTTTCAGACATCGTCAACAATGTCAACATTTATTTGTCAACAGTTGTCAGCCGTCTATTCTGAATGACTGAGAGCTCGGCTGCTGCCACTGGAGGAACTTACAGCTCTGCGTTGCCTTGCCTGGCGCTCACGAGTCTCATTCTGCAACTTTGCGTCTGCAGTGCATTCCACAGTGCAGCTTGCTATCCTGCAATGCTATCAATGTTATTCCATGCTCCTCTCTATTCGCCATGACTTGCCATGACTTGCCATGACTGCCCCTGCCTCGTCACGCGAACGGCGCTGGAGCTCCAGAGTGTACACCTCGGACTTCTTTCTAAGGCGGATTACTGTACAATATTGTACTCTGCACATGAATACATAGAACAACTATATATTAATATATATATATATATCTATAATATGAAATTATATGAACAACTTGGAAAGCTCATGCAGTCGTTTTCCTTTGATACTTTGATCCACAGCGTACTTCCTGCACTTCAGAAGGTTATCTGGGCTACAGAGTGTCCTCCCCGCAAACAGTGGTCGAGGTCTGACGAGTCACACGCGCAACTGCACTTATGTCGGGTCAGTGTTTGGAAGCTTTGACGCATTCGAACGGTTTCGAACCCTAAGTGAGGGAGCATCGAAAAATAATACATGTTAAAGCATGTGAAAACACCTTTTCATTCATGAGATCTGATGAGGGTGTTGGATTGTCAAGCTCTGTTCAGTGAATTTCACAGTTTAAAAATGCTGAGAGCAAGTCCTCAAAGTCCAGCATGGTCTCGTAGACATCCCAGCCTTGTTGACAAATCGATGCGGTGCATTGTAAAGAAGATGTTCTCTTATGGATACTTTTGGGTTGAGACAATCGCTAGTGGCTTCAAATGAATTACATTCCATCCATCCCACCCCACAACTGTCGCAATTGTTTTTCGAAGTGGTCGGAGGCATTGGTTGAATTGCCTTGGATCTGTCTGACCCATTTTGACCCAACATCCACCTGACTTCACATGCCTGTCAGCATTGATCCACCAGGGTGGGAGGGTGTGGCAAAAGAAAGCATGGTGTCGAGTCAGCTGGGCCCTTGAGCCAAAATGGCGGCCCAGCCAACTCGCTTTTTGTCCTGCAGAAACATTCTGTTTCTTTCACGACAATCGCTAGTGGCTTCAAATGAATTACATTCCATCCATCCCACCCCACAACTGTCGCAATTGTTTTTCGAAGTGGTCGGAGGCATTGGTTGAATTGTCTTGGATCTGTCTGACCCATTTTGACCCAACATCCACCTGACTTCACATGCCTGTCAGCATTGATCCACCTCCTTGCCTTGGCGCTGACGCTTGGCATTTCGCACAGTTCACCAACGTGGGGTCGCCTTCGACAAACTCGTAATTCGAAGCGTAGTAATACCAGCCACATTTGGTTCGCCATGCGTGTGGTGGTGCGTAAACCAAGGTCTTGACGTTGTGGTGAATGATCTGCTGCTTGGTGGACCTCACCAAACCGGGGAGGTATTTCCCGGAGGTGTTCATCTTCGACTCCACTTCGCGGATTGCTTTCTCCAGTAGGTTTTCAGAGCCCTTCGTGTCGACCTTGAACGAGTTGAGCTCTTCCTGTAACCTGTGCACAAGTTCAGCGTCTGCCTTCTTATCGACTGCCTGTTGTGTCGCGACGCTGGAGTCACCTTGGATGAGCTTCTGTGCCAGCTGGAACTGCGGGTCACTTCCGAAGCAGTTGGTGTTGTTGATCGCGAGCGATTCCAATGCTTCCTGCGCGTACTCCATGATGACATTGCTCTTCCAGCGTCCAAGGTATCCCACTTGGGATACTGCCCATCCTCTACGGATATATTGCAGAGCTCCTGATCTCCGGGCTGAGTGGCCAGTGACGGTCGCGCCATAAAGCCTCTGCCAGTCCTTGACCAGCTCCGACTTAGAGGCTTGTTTGCCTTTCTTGTTCATAGCCAGGCACCCTCTCTGCGCACCTTTGAGCGTAGCGTAGTTTGCCAGCGTCTCGAGGACTGCATACGGGCAACGTAGATCACATCCGGAGGTGCAGACACATTGCAGGGTTCTTGCGAGCCCAAAACCTTCTGAATCTTTCTTTGATTCCCGCCAAAAGAGCGTGACCAGCCTGTTCACGCTGTCGAACTTCACGTCGGCCGTTGTGAGGCTTGCAAGCTCTATTTCCCTCATCATCCAATGGACGCCACACGCGAACAGATGCGAGGATAGGCCAACCTTCATGCCCTGGGGGAAAGCATCCTCAAGTAAAGAATGGCTGGCCCATGATGCTTCTCCCACCTCAGCGGCTTTCTTTCGAGGGCCCACACCACGCCTAGCCGCAGTCATGCATAGCTTGAAATGACGATCCAACAGCGATGTCCAGCAGTGACCGCGTTCCACGTATTCTGTTTTGGCTTCGATGAGGTATGCACTCGCTGATTTGTAACCTGATTCCCTCAAAGTACCTGCAATGAGCTTGAGGGAAAACGGCGTGAGAGGATAAGGGGCCTCTCCTGCTCTCAGGATCTCTGCCACCGTGTTCCTCTTCGAGTTCTTTGCCGCTTTGGACGAGTTGGCATAGTAGTCATCTTCCACTCTTGCGATGACGTTTGCCACGGCGCCCTTTGCTTTGGCCAGCTTGAGTGCATTCCTTCGTGACGGTTTCGACATCCCGGACATAGGATTCCTCTTTGGGAGGTCTTTGCGCCGTTTGAGGGAATGGTTGCCTGTGGTGTGGCTCGCTTTTGCCTCTGGACCTGGGACAGGGCTAGGCGTTGGAGGCAACTCGAACTTGGGTAACGCAAGGTCTCTTAAATTCCTTCCCCACGAAGACAAACGCAATCTCTTGGCCGGAGAGGAGAGAAGATCTCGCCACCAGGGTCCTGCGTGTTGGCCTGAATCTGCTGCTTTGGCGGTCGTTGGAATAGGTGGGAACTCCTCCCCTGTGGTTTCGTGTTTTCCAGCGTCTGCGATTTGGGATTCCTTGTCATAGGCGCCCCAAAGGTTCTTCGTGAAGTGAGCGAACTCCTCATTGTTTGCCGTGTCATTGTTTGTGCTGTTTGATTCTGGAAGCCTCTTGATTGTGGGCTTGAGGTTCAATCCAGCATTAGGAAGCAGTCCCTTCCCGCTAGTTGCCTCTCTCTCCATACATTGTCCCTCCGTGTCACGAATGTCGCCAGCTCTGGGCCGTTCTTGGGATACCGCGACACTGGGAGGATTCTTGAGTAGGCGGATGAGGAACCCTTCTGGCTGGTCCGTTTGAACTCTTGATGTTTGTTGTGGGCGCGACAACATAGATACCAAACCATCGCGCCGATGAGGGAGCAGAGGAGGAGGCTCAACATCACCAGCACCAGCAGCATGGGTATCCAGGTCCATGGAGGTGTCACTCGTGTGGCAAGAGCATTGCCCCCAAAAACGATGAGACTTTGATCCGACATGATAAAACGGGCTGCGGTAGTGTGTCATGGAGAAAAATTTTTCCATGTGTCATGAAACTTGCCTTCAATGTCTTTTAAGGCTGCTGATTTTCCCTTCGAAAAACTGTTAGTTGAGACAGGACCAGGCGCTGTTGGCCGCTGAACTCACTCGCCAAAGTCCCGGTGCAAGCTGTGGGGGAGGTAAATGATAAAACTCCGGCCCACGACCTTCAGTAGCTGCATGGATTGGAATGTCCTGTAGCTCCGCCGGCTTGGCCTCCTTGGCCACCTTATCCGGCCTGCTGAGCCAATCCGCAGTCTTGTTTGCTGCACCCGGGATATGCGAGGTTCGCAAGCGTTCTAATCCTATCTCTTCACAAGTGAGAGCGATTTCCGCTCCGAGAAAATTGAGGGTGGAGGTGGAACTCGACAGCCTCTTCGATGTCGCCAATGCCACCAAGCTGTCGCTTTGTATCTGCAGTTCCACACTACACGAAGCCAAGTCCTTGCTCCAGTGCTTGAGGGCCAACAAAACGGAGAGGGTTTCCGCAATGCCTTGTGATGAGGACTTTTCCCATTCTTCCTCGAAGCACAGCAGGCGAGCATCTCTGTGCGTGATCTTTGTCGTGTATGCCCGCACGATGCGATTGTTGATGAGCAGGATGGCTCCGGCTCCCAAAGGTGACGCGTCCGTGACAATGGTCGCCTTCGGGTACTTCGTGATGTCCAGCTTGAGGCGCCTCGTCGGCTTCTCCATGGGTACTTCCAAGTATTTGATCAGCCATACCCTTGGAAGCTCAAGCTGTTTGACTGTGAAGAGATGGTCTTTGTTCCGTTGATCACTTCGTTGTGCCCTGCGTTCGCTTTCTTTGCCACTGGATACGTCTGCAAGGCGTTCATGCAGCACCCTGTAGAAGACTGCGACCACCCATCGTGTCCTCGGCAAAATCCCTGACACCCATGAGGTGCGCCCTGCGACTTGTCGAAGTTCTTTGATGGGCGCCATGCCTGAATTTTGCCAGGATTTCAGGACATCAATGAGGTCCTTCAGGAGCTTGTCCGGGAGCCCCAGCACGATGGAGTCTTCGGTGATGGTGAATCTGACGCCTATCCATTGGACCTGGTTCGATCTCATGCCTTTCTTCAAAGAAACCTTCAGGCCCAGGGCGAACAGTGTGGTCAGTATCATCGATAGGATGCTGTTTCTCTCTTTGAGGCTCCCTTGTAGTGCCCACAGACCGTCGTCGAGATAGGTTTGGTGTTGGGCTTCAGCACCCTGCACCAAGGATTGTAGCAGCCGGGAGAAAAGGGCGGCTACTCGAGACCACAACAATGGAGCCGTCTTGTAGCCGAAGAGCAGTGCCACGAACATGTAAAAGTCTGAGCTGTCGACGTTGGGAGCCAACGTGTGTGGCAACTCCGACTCGTGGACTGCCAAGGCCATAAACGCATCCGAGACGTCGATCACAACCAACTCTCGCGTGTATCCTTCGTCTGCTCCGCTGACACGACGTTGGTTGTAGACGTCCCTGATCATGTTGACTGCGTCTTGCGGCCTTGGTAGCACTAGTCTCTCCGGCAACATGGCTTTCTGGTTGCCGCCTGACCTGCGAAGGTCCAGGATAATGCGGCGCTTGACGCCTTCGGGTTTTTCTTTCAGGATCAAACCCAACTTGCTGATGGTCCCGTGCGCCATTTCCTTCTGCACGGTCTCCTTGTCGACGTCAGCCAGGTATCCTTCTTTCCTGTAGCGGTCGAGTTCGATTCTGGCGTCTTCAAGGTTGTCTCGTACGGAGGAATAGTTCAGGATCTCCCCGTGGCCCATCTGAGTTGCGGCGTCTTCCAACTCGTTCTGCGTGTGGGAGTCGATGGCATCGGGATCGTCTATCTTTGGGAAGATGCCCCTAGTGGGGATTGGCAGCTCGATGCCCAGTGGTGCACCATTCCTCACCCACTCGCCGATCACGTCATCGGGGTCGCCACTTTTTGCCACCCAGGCGTCGATGAGCTCCGGATCCAAAGGGGAGACATACTTCCACCTCGGTTTCATTCTGAGATTGGGCGGTGCATGTGCGCCCAGAAGCCTTTTGAGGTCTGCCTTCCACTCCTTCACGAGCTTGGGGTCCATCGTGCAGTCTGATGTCCCATATTGTTCAGCGACCTCGTTTGCGCCTTTGTGTCTTCTCTCAAAGGCCTCCCAACCAGCCCTGATTCTGATGCCAAGGGATAGCAGAGTTGCTCTCGGGAGTACGACTTTGTAGGGATCCCTCATGCCGCCGATATATTCCATCATGGAGGGGTCCGAAGTTTTGGCTGTGCTCTTCCGCAGCATCTCGTGTTTCCCTTCCCCTCCTTGCCAATAGTCTTCAGGCGTACTTCCAGAGTCCCTGGCAGGCTTGAGGGCGACAGGTTGGGTTTGAGGTGAATGCCTTCGCCGTCTCTTCAGAGGTGGTTTCGCAGGACTCCTTGGGCGGTCGTCCGTTGTGGCCGCTTTGTATTCCCTTCGTGTCGGAGGGCTGCACGAGGGAAAGTTGACTCTTTTGGGCGTCCTTGACCTGCAATGAACTCTCCTTGAACTTGAGGCCTTTTCCGGTGTGTCTGCCCCTGGTCCGAATTGATCTCCACGATATACCACCAGTGCCTTCGCCACGTCGATGGTCTTCTGGAGAGACGTCATCCTGGATCTCAGGAACTCCTCCTTCCCCATGAGCTTGAGGTGTTCGATGGCCAACTTTGCGTAGGCTTCACATAGGGCTCGTGGATAAGTCGCTGAAGCTTTAGACTTCTTCGGACCTATTATGGCCTCATGGTTTGCAGGGCTGCCACAAGTGCACTCCAGTGACAGAGTTTGCATCCCTCTGAGGGTTCCTTCGAATTGTTGAGGTTTGTAGTGTCGACGCCCCAGCTCCAGGTCCTCTTCATACCTGCACGTGTTGAAGATGACAGACTGGCTCGGTCTCAACCTTCTGAACCTGTCCATTTCGGGCAGCTCCCATGCAGCCAGATGTTCTGGAGTGTTTGATGGAGGAGGGTTTTCCAACGTTGCGATGGGCTTCACGCTGGATATCCTCGAAGCACCGCCCACCGCACAGGCCATGTCGATCGCCCTCACCGCCATGATGGTTCCCCTGTCGCATTCTGCTTGGGCGGCTTCACTGTTCGTGTACCTTCCATAAGGTTCAGATTTGGTCCTGACAGGACCTGGGAGACCTTCTTCCTTCCTGAACCTAAGTTTCGAAAAGGTTCCACAGGGAAATCCTGCGTGAAAGGCATCAATGTAGCCCCGACGAGCCCAACGAACATGTGTGTTGTACGGTTCGTCGCAAAGAAGATCCCCCGTGCCGCTGGCCTTCTCGACACTGATGGCCTTTAGTCGGATCCCTTGTCGAAGGGCTTCATTCCGCATGGCCGATGTGAGGGGGTCCTGTGGGCCTGCAAAATGATGGATGAAAATAAATATCCTCTTTTGATAGAACTCTTCAATGGTTTTGGCTTGGAGGGGTATTTCATCATCAGGATCCCCATCTTCACCCTTCTCGCCCTCTTCATCTTCCGTCTCATAGGTGTATGAGTAGGATGCTGAAGCTTCAGTTTGCTCCGTCTTGCCCTCGGTCTTCGCCTTGTTGCGGCTGGTCTCATGAGAGCTTTCTGGATGCATCCTCACGCATCCTTCTTCGGGCAGTCTTTGCTTGGATGACCCGGGGAATCGCAAATCGTGCACTTGTGAAGCCTCGGAATCTTCGACATGCACTTCTGCCCAGGGCTTAAAGAGCCACAGACACCATTGCCATTGTTCCAGCTGTAGCATTTCTGAGTGCTTGTGTTCTTTCCTCCTTTTCCTTTCCCTTTTTCTGTTGCGGCCGCTTTTGAAGGCCTTTGGTCTTCTCCACCTCCTGAACCTCTCCCTCCCCTGCGTTTCTTTCTTCTCCTGAACGTGTCTGGGGAGTTGGAATTCTTCGTGCCGTTGGAGTTCTCCACAACTGGTGCGATGGCGCTCAAACCACCTTGAAGATGCCCCACTGCGAGTTGTTCTGCAGGAGTTTTGGGTGTACCTCTGCTTCCAGAGGCTATCCACGCCAGTGCAGGGGTGTGGACTTGAGCTTGCCAGAACCCCTCGTCCCGAGCGAGAGCACCATAGATGAAGTCCCACGGCCTTGTCGGGGAGAAACCTTCTGGCCCAGGTCGACCTGCACGGATCTCCATAGCCAGGCGTGATCTGAGTCTGTTTGCCTGGGCTGACCTCGCAATCTCGTCCGCGCTGTAGATCAAGTGCCAGCATGTGGGATACGTCCTTGCCAATCTTTCCATTGCCATCTCGTAAGAATGGAGCGCCGCCAAGCCCACTGCATCCAGCATTATGAGGGCTGTCTTCAAGAGCCTGTAGCAGGTTCTCCACTGGGTGAAGTTGGCCGGCCCTGGAAGATCCTTCGTCACGTAGCCGGTCGCAGTCAATGTGTATGTCCGGAACTTGGATGCCTTCAGGGCTCTTTGACCAAATGGCACAAAGATGGCAAAATCCACGTAAGGGGCCGTGTCTTGCGTCACCAACCTTTTCTGTAGTGCTGACAGTTGCTCCAAGGTCGGGTCTTCTTCCTCCGGAGGCCAGCCCCCTACCGTGGAGACATATGCCTGGTACCACTTGGCACGTGTCTCCTCCGTTTGGACGGTAAACTCCCCGTCGTCGCACTGGTCCAAGATCTGGGCCATCTTCAGCTTTCGATCGGTTCCTGTTGATGGATCCTTCGCTGCAGCCGGCTCCACAGTGGTCCTTTGATCTGTAAATGGTGTTCCATCCGACCAATTGTCCCAATCTCCTCCACTTCGGGTGTGCTGGATACGTTTGGCCAAACTGTACACCAATCCCACGTGGGAAGCCTGAACTGCGCTCAAATATTGACCATCGCTGAGTTGCGCTCGTTCCAGGGCAGCACTGACAACATTGGATGGTAGAACTGCCAATAGCCGCATGTCGTTGCCTGGATTCCCGGCTACCTGTGTGAAAGCATCCCAAAGGTCGGGTGGTAGCTGGTAGTGGTCTCGCAACTCCTGGATGGACTGCATGCGCATTGCCGCTGACTGGAGCGGAAACATTGAAGCTGACCGCACACCAAAGAATCACAAAAGAAAGCATGGTGTCGAGTCAGCTGGGCCCTTGAGCCAAAATGGCGGCCCAGCCAACTCGCTTTTTGTCCTGCAGAAACATTCTGTTTCTTTCACACAAAATGACGTAACATGATCTATCTGACACAATCAGATACAAAAAAAAAAGTCAAAGTGACAAAAAAGTATCAAAGAATCGCAATTTCCCGGAGCCACACAGATTCTCACAGTCCCTTTGTATCCCTTTGTGATTTGGGCGCAGAGCCAAGACCTTCTTTCAGGCCATCGAAAAAGGCAGCCGCTGCTGGACAGCAAAGCACTGCACCTGAACCGATGAACGCAGTCGGGCATTTGGGGGAAGCCTCATGCATAAGTTCCATTAAGTTCCCAGACGATGTGTTATATACTGTATGTATACATATATATATATATATAACTATATTAATATAATATAATATATATATACATACACATATCATATGGTCTATCATATGCTATTTGGGCTAAATACGCTAAATACGTCTACGTTTGAATCGAATCGGAGAAAAGCCCACCAATAAGTCATGGCTGGAAAAATCCAAACTGTCAAAGTCCCTGCAGATCCCCAGAGTGCTGACTAGTTGTTGTTCTTTCACATGCAAAATGTTTCAGCATGTGTCCACATGGCCACATGGCCCGTTGCATTCACAAAAAACTCAAGACAGCGTTTCTATTTCCGAAGCGTCGAAGCAACAAAAGACATGAGTTTTCTTCTTTTTCTTCCTCCTCTTCTTCTCCTTCTTCTTCTTTTCTTTGTCTTCTTCTGCTCAATTTTATTTCTTACTGACAACGATCTGACAACAATAGCCAAGAATATGAAAGTCCGCTTTTGAACGTTTTCTGTGACGTTTTCCGTGACGTTTTCTGGGATTCCGAAATTTGCAAGACTCAAGCACGGTTTTTGATTGCTGGATATGCAGGTGCAAAGAATGACAATAATGACACCTGAAAGAACTGTATCACCTGTGTACACTCCTGCACTGACGGATGCCTTTTTGTGCGAGGGCAGCCAAGTCTTGCCACTGCTTTGTTGAACACGAGATTGGAGGAAGCCTTTGCCCGAAGGAGTCAGATGAGTCACTGCAACCAGGGCATTTCGTGCAATGTGTGGCCAAACCAATTAATTGAATCTAATTGATATATGTAGTCAATCTTAGTCGAACTTTGTCCTCTTCACCCTTTCTTTACTTTGGTGTAGATTTGGTATGATTTGGTCATGGCCTGATATGGCTCTTGCTCAAACTCCGGGGAGTTGACGAGTTGGCATTAGATACACATTAGATACACAAGTAGTGACACCACCGTTACTAGCCGAGTCATATGGAAACCGAGTCGTCTGAAGTCTCTCAGTTCAACACTCTGTGTAGTAGTCCTTCGAAACGGAAGAACGAAGGCAAATGAATGCAAAGAAAGGCCACTGTTTTTGCACAAAAATGCTCTTACAACGTGCTTATACAGTAAAAACTATACTACTGTAATACTACTGTATCTTATTCTGCACATCCTTTGTCTGCCACTGGAATCCGACAGTGCCGATGAATTTGAGGAGATATGAGGAGATATGAGGTGGCGAAACCCTGCCATTGGCATCTTCCCAGCATAACAAGAGGCGTCCTTGGCATGCTGCAAACCTCTCCGAGTCCGCTCCCCATAGACTTCAGCCAGGGCCAGGCCCAAAGCGCGAGGGTCCTGGCCTGGCCAAAACATTCAAAATATGTTCAAAATTAGATTGGCAAGATATTGACAAGATCCAGATTTTACTATGCTCAAATTTACTTTGCTCAACGTCACAGTCTCTAAATGTCTCAACGTGTCTCAACTTGCAGTTGGTTGCAAGGACTCCCTCGGCTCATGACCTGAAACAACCACTTCGCGTGGCGGCACTTCTTGTGCTGGCTTCTCTTCAGCTCCCTGCAAATGCCATAACAAACCATAACACACTTGTGCAAAGGCATGAGGGGCCCACAGCCTCCCACACCCTTGCTTAGAGCATCAATGTGAATCAATGATTGCCACATATGCCAACTTGATCATCCAAATTAGAGTTCATATTGAGAAGTTTCACGACAAACCGCTCAAGTCCACGTTGAGGATAATTTCAAGATTTTCAAGACACATCGCCAGAAGATTGAACAAGGAACTTAAAAGATGCGAAATGTATTCGTCCACAATTTTTTTTTGTCGAGCACAGCAGGATTTCCATGGATTTCCTCAGTCGGAGAGAAAAGGGAGAAGAGGCGACTTGCTAACCTGTGAAAAATTACCGAATATGGGCAGCAACAAGAGGTGACAAGAATCACCACTGCCCTGACGATGACAATATCAGCAGCAACAGCAGCAAAAACAAAAAAGGAAACTAAAACAAGGACCATGATGTCACAGCCGCAAAGAAAACAAAAACAACATATTTTCGACAAGGACATGGTCAAAACAGTCGGGTTTGACTCCAAAAACAAGCGACACACACAGAGCGACAGAGTTCGCAATATTGAAGTGGGAAGGTTGATAAGAGCAGAAGTTGGCAATGCTTGAGACGCTCCTTACTCCGTTAGTTTTGGCTCATGTCCCAGGCGCATTACTGGGAACTCCATCACTTCAAAAGTCTTCAAATGCATTGAAACGGCATCACAATATATCACAATCAGGTCTCCCAAAGGATCAGTAAAGCATCCACAGCGCACCTCCTCGTCACTCTCCAAAAGTTCATCGGCACTGTCTGCTAGGAGTGCCCCCGACTCATCGCACATCGCCATGATTAAAGATTTATCGGATTTTAACAGGATATCAGGATATTGTATGCTAATTGCGACCTTCGATTTTATGCTTGTAACATCTTGTAACACCGAGCCAAGTCAAAGAAAAAATTAAATGTGCTGGCTATTTGTGAGCGCAATTGGAGTGACTTGAATATCTTGAATTAAACCCCTGCAAGCTGCTTGTTCTCTAGATTTCTCTAAACTATGACTGCATGGCTGCATGTGGGCAGTCCGTGTTTAAACCTAGCTAACCTCCACGTACTCAAGCACCTGGTCTGGTTGCCCGTGCTCGAACACAAATACAGGCAGCCCATTCATGCACATGCCATGCCTTGAATATGCCTTGAATGTAAACATGCTGGCGTTTTCTGCTCCCGGGCTCCAATATCAAGAGTTCGACGAGTTCGACTTGATTGGAATATATTGGAATGTTTGATCATAGTTTGATCTGGTCATTTCAGCAGCACACAGTGAGTCCACCTTCCCGGACTCGCTGTTGTAAGCTCTCCAACAGCTTTCTGCCTTGCCTGGTGGCTTGAGATCATGAGAATCCAAAACACGTAGGACCGTAGGACTGAGAATCAACAAGGCCTCCACCATACAATACAGGTTGAGCACCAGACCCAAAGTTTCTGAACCCAAGTTCGCATCAGCGACTTCCTCCAAACATTCCAAACAGGCTTTCACATCAGCACAAAATAGCAATACATAGCAGACATAGCACAACTTCACAATCATCGGTACTTCTTTCGGGTCTTGGGTGAACATCAAGCACTCCATGGCGCTTCTTTGAGTGAAGCATGGCACCTCCTTCAGGATCAATGCCCATGCCAACACATCTTCCCTTGGCCATCAGAAAATGTCTCAGCACGTTGCAGGTGGAATCGGTGAAATGGGTGAAATGCAAAACACATCACTGCGAAAACACCAACAGCAAAAGCATCAAAACATCATCAATCCAGGGCTAGTGCTCATAAGGCCCAGCCAAGAACGAATCCTGCCATATCCAAAATAAGTGCCACCAAATGCGTGGTGTTCATGTCTCATTTCACAAAAAACTCGAAGCCAGTCACCCCTCCGGAGTCTGCGTGTGACATACCAATATGCGACGGTTTGTGCATCTCTGATTTCTCTGATGATGTGCAATCATTTCCACGTCTCCTTCCCTGCAAGCTACAAGTATGAATTCACAAAAAATTGGAAGTCCACACCGTTGACAGCATTAAATTCTAATTATTAAACAAAAGAACATGCTGATCAAAAGTCTTGCAATGGGTACTTGATGGGCACATGATACCTGCACCCAAGCTGTCGCTGCTTCACCATTGCCGAACTATGCTGAACGTTCTCTGACAACTTCATTCCATGCATTCCATGCACTCCATGCATTCCACGCACTCCATGCCGGGGAGGCGATCTCAACGCGGAGACCATATCCGACTTCCCAGGGCTCCATCCTGCACGTCAGTACCCTGTCTGGCGCATTAAGCCATAAAACAATACAAGACACAATCAACATATATATATATATATATATTAATATATATATATATATCTGCATATTATACAAATAAATCCCATCAGATACCAGTATGTATGATATAGTGTGTATAATATATAATCTAGTATATCAATGTTTATCATGTTTTAATCAATGTATATCAATTAATATTGTACCAGTATCAGTATTAATTTTATAAATAGCACATCAAATCATACCCGTACCCCGAAAAAACACCAGAAGCGTCGTCCTTGGTGGCTGTGGGGGACAAGGTCGCTGAACAAAGCGACCAAAATCCATGACCAGCATCGTGTCACAAACACCTGCGCATAGATTCACAAAGCAATGACGATCAAAGTCAGATCAAAGTCAGATCAAATCAGAAATCATGGGACAAATAAATACAAATAATAAATTAATTGATATGAATCGCGTTAAGGCGTGTGAAGACCTCACAGAGCGCAATCCCCGCCGAGCTGCTGTGTTTCGCTGCTCTTTTGCCAAGGTTCGTATGGATTAGTCATGATTAGTCAATAGTCGGCTGGTGGGGTTCTGACTCTAAGCCAAAGCCAATGAGGCCACAGGCCAAACAGAGCTGTGGGATGTTCGGGTTTGGACTTCAAAAGTGGGTTTGGATGTAAGGATATGCAAAGTCGGCAAAGGATGGCAGAGGCATGTCCAGCACTGCATGTCTATGTGGAGGAGGACTTGATCAAAAAATCTGCAGTGTAGATCAATGTAGTGTGTTCTATGTAAAAGTAAAGCGGAACCAGGACTCTTGCTTTAGAGCTCTTTAGGAAGCTCGCAACGTGAAAATGCGATTGCTGTAGACCCAACACAGCAAGTGGTTGGCGAGCGCGAGAACGTATGTTGTGATGTAATTGCATGAAACCCCACTGCATGTCACAGGTCTACAGGGCGCAATGCGATTCGTCGTCTTTTTTCCTGATCTTAAAACTTGCTTGTCGAAACAAAATGCCAAGACTTGCAATATCTTAAGTACATGTCACAAGCTGTATGTGTGAGATTACTACATATTATATATACATACTACTATAGTATAAAAAGGGTCTGGAATTGTTTGTTTCTTAATTTCCTGTTGTGTCCATTGTCCTTACTATTTGCAGCATTTTGGAGCTGGAAGCTGCCATTTCAACGGTAGTTGCAACATGTTTGAGTTCGAACCTCTCATTTTCCGTAGAATTTGCAACATTTTGGTGGAAATTGTAGCATTTTGGAGCTGGAAGCTGCCATTTCAACCGTATGTTGCAGCATTTTTCGAGTGCGAACCTCTCATGTTCGATGGAATTTGCAATATTTTGGTGCTCGAACTGTTCATGTAACATGGCAGTTTGCAACTAGGGTTCATTTAGGGTTGGTTTTTAGGGTTAGTTTAGGGTTTTTGTTAGGTTTGGTTTTAGCTCTTTTAAGGGTCGGTTTTACAGTCAGGGTGTACATAGGACTATTTAGGTTTTTTATGTTTTCTTTCAGGATTGCTTTAGGATCGTTTTTGGGTTTATTTGGGTTGGTTTTAATATCTATTTAGGGTTGGTTTAAGATCTACTAGGGTTGGTTTTAGGGTTTATTTAAGCTTGGTTAAGGATCTATTTTAGGGTTGGTTTAGGACCTATTTGGGGTTGGTTTAAGCTTTGTTGAGGGTTGGTTTAGGATCTATTTGGGTGTGATTTAAGATCTATTTAGAGTTGGTTTGAGGGTGTTATTTGGCTTACTTTAGGGTTTATTTATATGATGTTTCTTAGCTTTTATCGACAGTATGAGAAACAACAAAAAGCAGGGAAAAGCAGAGAACCACAAAAGCAGAGAAGCATTCACAAAGCAGAAAGAAGAGAAGCAGAAAAACCAACGAAAAGCAGAAAAGCGGAGAAGCAGAGATGCAAAGAAGCAGAAAAGCAGAAAAGGAAAGAAGCAGAGAAGCAAAGAAGCAGAGAAGCAAAGAAGCAGAAAAGCAGGCAAGCAGGGAGAAAAGCAGGGAAAAGCAGGAAAGCGGAGAAGCAAAGAAGCAAAGAAGCAGGGAAAAGCAGAGAAGCTGGGAACCCTTGTGGCATCTTGTGGCATTCTAGATTCCATACTCCTGGCGGCGCGGACTTGATGTATATAACTGCTACAGTATGCATCTCTTTCTCTTTCTCTCTCTCTACTCTAGCATGCAAGCAAGCAAGGACAAACATGTGCAGCCCCTAGCGACAAAATTGAGAAGCTATGCAAAGCTGATGCAAACGTGTGCTACGATTGGCCTGTTTCTGCCTTCATCTAAGAAAACAAAGATCTGACCTTCCACCGCGTCGTCTTCCATTCCTGACAGGTCCTCAAAGCCTCGGTACACAACAAATGGCCTGCTAAGTCGAAATTTGGAAAGCCAGACTGCCGGATATTCGCACGACCTTAGACTGATCTTGTAATCATTATCAATCATTTACATAAATAAATAATTACATGTAATACACACCTCCAATTGGGATCCATCAAGATCCACAGGGCAAGACATGGCAGAAAACATGGCAAAACAATGCCTACAAATTCCTGCAGCCAACCAAGATCTGCCAAGTGTTCAACCCTCAGGGCTTTCCAGTGGCACTTCCGAGAACGCCTCAATGAAATCACGGTCAGAATCCCAGGAAAGCGCAGTGAACTGTCGAAGGACCTTTCTAGGCCCATGCAGACTATGCACAGAATGCTGACGCTTAACCTTTTTTCCACACACCAGTTTTTGTTTACACAGATCCTTTTGGTACAACTAGTAACTAGTACAAGTCCAAAGCCACATGATGACTGATGAGGCTCCGGCCCAGCCACCGTTTTGCTTTAAAAGCTGATCCTTACTCTGGCACAGCACAGCATGGCACAGCAAAGCACAGCTGCACAAATTTAGAAAGTGACATTCATACTTCAACATACTTCAACTGTATGGTGTTCTGAGAGCAAAACACCTCTTCGGATGCACATGTCCTGCCTGCCACGCACCTAATTAAGTGCACATTCACAGCTTGAATATCTTGACTGCATTGCCAAAGCTTTGCTCCAACCATCAGCATTGGCAAAGCAGTGCAGAAAACATCAGAAGACCATAAAAAAACTTCTGTCTTACATTGCTCACTGGGGCCGAGGCCATCTGCCATGTGTTCCAACGATCAAAAGGCGTGTGAGGCTCAATGCCTGAAACGACCCTTCTACCTGCAGGCATTGCTCTGGAAAATATCCAGGCGGACAGCTACAGTACATCCTTTGTTTGGTTTGCTTGGTCTCTGGGTCATCAATGTAGCAGCTTTCCATCTAAAATTCGATCTGTATTGCAACCACTTGCGCACCTTCAATCAAATGAACATTTGACAGTCTGATGGGAATATCAGATTCTATCAAGTCCCCATTCTCGATTTATCTCGATTTGCCAATGCCGTACTTATGACTGAATGTAACGTTTCATCTCAACAAGGAGATAATATGAATCGATTTGGTCAAGCCTTAAATCTCTTTCTGAAGTTGTTGGGGCGACACATCAACTCTGATCTCATCTCATCTCATCTCATCTCATCTCTCAGCTCCACACCTGTAGAGACAAGCTGTTGCTTGTCAAACACAGCGCCCCATTCTGTGTGAACACTCGGCCGTGATAGGATCACGCTGAAGACGAGCAAGACCTTGTGGTGCCATTGGGGACCACTATGTTCTGTGAACATGGGGGAACACATCTTCTGAAAGGCTAATGTCAATTGAAACAATAGATCTGAAAGATTATCTCGGATGCTGAGTGTTCCTCTCAGTGGCTTCTTCAAACCGCTGAGAATCTCGCAGTTTCCCCAGCTTTTGCATCTTTCAGAGCCGGAATTCTCCTCCCTTTTAAGGTTGACGAAGCCGAAGGTTCCGGCGCAAGCTGGAAATCTGCGAGAGAAAACACTGTGGGACAAGAGAAATCTGCATCCAACCATGGTTGAACTGGTTAAACATGGTTAAACATGGTTAAACCATTGTGCATCGAGAAGCAATGATAAGCAAAGACAAAGACTGGGGAAGGTCTAAGAGATTCTGCAAGGCATGAACGATGCAGGTTGACTTGCCAAGCCAAAACTATATCAAAGGAACAGATATTTGGTCGATGCCTGGTAGCGAGAAGCTCGAAGTCAATGCCTTCGCATTTTGCTTCCGAGCTGTTGACGTCTCCAACGTTCCCCAACGGATGACTCTGGGCAGGCTTTGCTGGACAGCAGTCCTCACCAAACTCACTCGTCCAAGCATTTAAGTTCGAATACATTCTGCTTTACTTAGCCAGCATGTTTCCGTGGAAATCCAGTCCGAACAATTTTGGTTTTAAGCCTTCTTGGTGCATTCAATACTTGAGGAAGCTAATCCACACATCAGGTCACGAAAGACAGGAAAGTCAAGACATAAAAATCATAAAGTAATACTTTAAGTATGCTGCTTGTGTATTTCTGCTGACTAGACTGCCAATGATGGGCCAATTCCTCCAGGGCGGGTGGATAGAAGATTGCACTTTTTCTGCACTCCTGAGAGGCCAGGTTTGAACGCAGACACACCAACAGGAATTCTCAATGTGACAAAGCGTATTTCATGGAGTTGCTTAAGCCATATATAATATTATATAATGCCATTTATGTGTATATGTTTATATATTTATATATACACACTTATATACAATGGTTCGATATCTTCAGGGTCACTCTTGCAAGTCTTGCAAGTCTTGCAAATCAATGGTCTCCGCCTCACTGGAAGACGCGGCACCTTTGGATACTGAATACACTTTTGATAAGGCAAAACCGTGAACACATTTGAAACAAAATAAGATTGTTCAAGACATTCAAAGAATTTCAAAGACGGTTCTTGAAATGGGTCAAACATAGTCAAACGCATTAAAAGTGTAAAAAGACTGGTGCAAAGGTTCAAGACATCTCAAAATTGCCGCCATGCATCGGAGAGCTCGCTGCAATCCGTTTGAGCAGCTTCCCGGGCATGGCTGCAGCCAGGATCTTTTCCGGTCCTCTGCACCCAACATGTACGGACAAGATATTATATGACAAGCTTAGCAAGGAGCTTGACCAATATGTATGTGTTAGATTGCTTTAGTATGTTGTCAACTTTCACATTCCAACAAGTTCCGAAATTTCTCATCAAGTGCAAAAGATTGTCATTTCTTGCTACGCAAACGTCAAGAGTCAAGCCGTGTCAAGCCACGTCAAGCCTCAGCATTCAGCTATATTCAGCTTAACCGCTCTTAGTGCGGGGCTGGTGCTCTCTTCTTGGCATGGACTCATTGAAGGAGCTGGTGCCAGGCCGTCGACCACAACCCAGCCAAGCTGGCAGGCGGGCCGCCAAGCTACAAGTACGCTCCAAGAGTGAATTGCAAATTGAATATCAGATTTCACATAGTATTAAATAGTATAATTAATAATAATATATATTATATTATATTATATTATATTATATGTATATATATATATATGTATAATATATATTATATAATATATATAATATGATATATGTATAATGTATATGATTCAATCTCTGCACCTTTGGGTTCCATTTTTGTTCATAAGAAAAAGGCAGCCCATGTTCTATGTTGCAGCACAGCCACCAGCAACTCTCATCAAGAGTTCCAGTCTACAAAGTCTTCAAGATCATGGCCCTACCGAACCTTCAGCCCTGATTAAAACACAAATCCGTGCTGTGTACAATAATCATGTGATTCATGTGTCTGTCCCCAAACAAGTCTTAAAGTGACCGGCTCCTAAGCATCATGCACTCTTACTATTTCTTACTCTCCTTTCTGCCCTGCCCATACTTGTGCACCTGTGGTGGGAGTAGACAGTTTCCGCTGTTTAGCGTCGAAGCAACCTAGCATCTGGATGCAGTCTCAAGTCATGTCAACAAAGCTTGACATCAGTTTTTAAGCATTCGCCAAGTAGAGGGATTTTTTTTCTTGCCGTTGAACTCTAGTGACAAAGTGAGTTCTTTCTCTCATTCTCCCATGCAGCATGTGATCAATATGGAACATTATGGAACATTATGGAACACAATGATCACAATGCACCTTGTAGAGTGTGACGGAATATGGATTCCATCTGAGCTTGCCAGGTGCAAACGCACTGTTGGAGTTCGCACCCTTTGCCTCACCGTCTCGCTTTTTGGGGGATGCAAATGCCAAGGAGACCCAAGCAGAATGGTATGGTTGTGCATGTGTAATTGTATAATCGGTTCAGCTCTCTCTTAGAATCTCTTTAATCTCTTTATACATTATTACATCAAGTTCCAGTAAGTCAATGGAAATCGAGTGAAATTGATTCGAATCTCAGGATGTCTCTCCACAAGTAACAATCTCCCGACCACCAGGATGAGCAGCAGCACCACCAGCATCACCACGAACAAAAAAAGCATTGAAGAAACAACAAAAACAACAAAAGATAGCAGTATATAGCAGTACAACTTGTACAAAAACAATCAGAACCACAGACACAACCACAGAAAGCCACGTAGTAAAGCCACGTAGACGTAGAACATTCGTAGAACCACATACAGCGACGAGACCAACTACACCACCATCAACTACATCAACACCAATAGCACCACCCAGGACCTAGAAAAACAAGCAACAGCAAGAAGAACGCAAGAAGAAAGCAAACAACAATAACACACAAGATCGAACAAGTACAGCGTGAGCAACCAACCGCACAGGCTCGTCATTGGATATGGGCTGCATGATGTTGCTTGTAGATAAAGCTCAATATTTCTCATGGACCCAGTACTCACAAGTAGTCTAAGTAAGCCGAAGCAGCAGCACAACTCTCGGACAGTCTCCACAAATTCTGCAAATATCCGTTCGAGGCGATGACACATCCAAATGCCAAACCACTGGACTGCTGAAACAGTTCTTTTGCGGCATGATCGGCTTGGAATCTTCACTTCTACACCAGGTTCTAGTGACAGTCACACAGGTGAACGAAGTGATGTCCGATGTCTGCTATATCAAAATGGGCACCAAACAGGATTGTCTTCCTCCGTAGATTGCTGCAACTGGCCATCAAGGTCCACTAGGCTCCAATCAAGCCCTTCGCCTGGCAAGAATATGAGACCTCTGAGTCAGAAGTGCAAAAAACATTTGAAAAACCGTAGTTTTTCTATTAATGCTTCTCTATGTTTCTCTTGTCATATCTGAATTATCTGGACCACAAACAACCCACAGCTCTGCCTCTCTTGAGCAACGCGAGACTAGTCCCACGCTTTTGGAAGGCGTCAGAATTGCCAACCTGGTCTTCAGAACTTCATCGGCCGATGACTACTGTATTTGGATGTATTTGGTATAATATGTATATAATATTATATAATACTGTATATATATATATATACATATAATACACATATACGTATATATTAATGTTTTCATATGTGTTCATATCCGGTAAACTTCGAGTATATAGTCGTTGATAGCTGGTCATCCCTGTTTACGGGGAAGTTCAGCACAAAGATGCACAAAGAGTTTCAGAGCTCCGCAATTCTTCCATATTCTTCCCACCTTGAAGCCAGTTCGAACGTAGATGCCATTGGCAACTTCCAAGCCAGCACCGTGGACTGAAATGCCAGGCGCAGAATCCGGCCTCGGCAAATAGAGGCCACATGAGGCCACTGTGGGCCACTGCACAAGCCATGGAAAGACATCGCCATGGAGAAGGAACTCGGGGGGGAATGGAATGGAATGGAATGGATTCCCACAGAAACATCGCCAAATGGTCTTATGATCCTTATGTCATCTCATGTACAATGTGATATAATGTGATCGTGCATTGAACATGTTCAAATTGCTGCAGCGACGGAGGGACATCATCTGACATCATGATAGACAAAGCTTGAGGGTCCCAATCCAAGGCTGTTCATTGAGTTGTCCTTGAAATATGGGAAGAGATGAGAAGAGGATGACCACAATTCAATATCTTTTTCTCATGTTCACGGCTCATTATCATGAACTCCAAGATGAAGCAAGATCAGAATCCGCACGTTCTACTGAAAAAACTGGAAAAAACAAGATGTCCTTCCAACCACATCTATTGCAAACAAAGTGTTTCTTGCAGGGAGCTCAAGCAGAATTGCAAAGCCTGGCCAAAAGCCAAGTTCTTCTACTTGCAAATGCATCATCACTGGGCTCATCAAAGTGTGCACGCTAGTAAAACTAATCCGTAAAGCTGCATCCGTAATCCGTTGATGATAATCATCATGTAAACGATTGCAAACGGCACGCGCAACATTCCTATGCCTCAATCATCCTCCTTCCAAAGTGCGCCGAGGTGCAAAGACTGACTCTTGATAGCCACTGTAGCCACTTTGGACTGAATGGAAGGTCCAATGGAAGCGCACATTGGCGTAGAGATGCGTCGAGCAATCGCCGAGCAATCTTCCTATGTCTTCCTATGTCTTCCTATGTCTTTAGTTGCTGTGACAAGCCGCTGGCTCCAAAAATCAAAATATGTTTGAGTATGTTTAAGTCACTTCTATAATCTAAATGTTGTGCCAAAACTTATGCTAGTGTCCTAAGCAAACGAGTGGCTGAGATGCTTGGATTCTCAGTTCTGGCGATGTCTGGTCACTTCACAAGTCGGCAGCAGGTCGCCTCACAGACAAAGCGTCCAGAGCTAAACACGGGATGGCGCTGAGCACAGAAACTTTGCCTCTTGGTACCAGATGGTACCAGTATCATACCAGTATCAGAAAACCAGTATCATATTGAGATATATTGAGTTCATATGGCATCCGTCCTGAACTCTGTTTATACATATCATGTTATATCTGTTTGCTACTATACTCCGATGGATGGTCAAATGCAGGCCAGCTAGCAATGAGCGCTTGAACATCCCAGCGTGTTGAAAATGCAATCTGTATGAATCAAAGGTTAATTGAAATTCAAGATGTTGCACAAATGCCAAAAAAAACAACGACTGTTCATTGCATGTTTTGGTGCTCCCAAAGCAATATTGTGGAGGGTCTTTCTAAAACAACAAAGTTTTGACTGGTGCATCACATGTATATAACGACACTTGTTTGCGGGTGGTTTCATCTTTGTCTGAGACACTCAATGTCCGACCTGTCGTTTCCGGTTAAGTCAATCAAGGAAAATATGGGATAATAATGGAAAACGAATAAAAACAATGAAAATATATGCGTGCTTGCTTAAACAGCTTGAACAACAATCGATTTCAATCTGTCGTCGAGTTGCCTTTGGCGATGCTGCTTCAGGTGCAAGCTGAGTGAACATATTGGCTGGACTATGCGTGCTTGCCGTATTTGCTGTGAAGCCCAGTCTTTGAAAGCAGCTTGAACGAGCAATGCAACGAAAATCTAAGGGCAAGTTGGGCTCAATCATTCAACAAAACCAGCCAAAATATGTCAATTTTTTTTGAAGTCTTTCAAAGTCAAGGTCAAGAGGAAACGTCCAGAAGCACTGAGCGACTGAGTTTGTTGAATGGTCGGTTCTGTTTTCCATTGAGCAATACCTAGCTAAGCTTGGGCCATACGTAAGTCAGGCAGTTCAAATAGGTTCAGGACATGATCTTCCCTCTCCATCGCATCCATTCATACCTGCTGCCTTCCGCTTGACAGCTCATTGTGCTGGCCTCATTTGCTAAACATCCAAACCTGAATCCAAATTTGTGCCAACCCGTAACCCAGGACTGGTTTCGTCTTCCTGCCAAAAAAATAATCCCTGCAGCTCACACAAACTTGACCTCAGGCGCACCCTTCCGCAGGACCAGTGCTGCTTTCCCGCAAAGACATATGGCCTGCCAGCGAAGAGCGTGAGTGTGGCAATGAACGGAGCAAAGCAAAGAAAGCGAAGAGAGTGAATAAACATGAATAAACCGAAGAATGTCAAGATAGTACAGAAGAATAAATAGAATAAACAGAATAAATATAATAAATAGAATAAATAGAATAAATAGAATAAACAGAATAAATAGAATAAACATAATAAATATAATAAATAGAATAAATAGAATAAATAGAATAAATATGAATAAATAGAGTAAATAGAATAAATAGAGTAAATAGAATACAGTAATTAAATAGAATAAGAAATGATAAGAAAATGATAAGACATGATAAGAACAAATTCTATGGACAAGATAAGAATTGCAGAAAAGCGATTTGAGGTGATCTGTCGTCTACTGAATCTACTGTACTGAGCACCACCCGAAGCCTCGAACCCAGTCCCGGCCATCACCGCCAGGGCGCATTAAACCTACTGTCATGAAAATGGAAGAGGCATGAACAGGCTAGTTATTGGGACAAATATGGACAAATGATGACATATGTACCCTTCTGTAATCAAAAACATTTCCTGCAAAAAGTATGGGTCTTCTATCGAAAGACTTTGCCTCATCCACAAATCGTAGATCACCTACCCACGAACATGTGCACATCCACGATTTGCGTGTGTGTGTGTTTTACCATGTTTTACCGTACATTGTATGTGTAGCCCACGAACGTGTACATCTGGTGCACATCCACGAATTGCACAAAGTGCATGTGTCTATTAATATTGCCAGTTTCTTCACCATGCATAGAGCGCCCCAGCGCTCTTGTTGCTGAAGCCAAATTTGTCGGTGGAGCGTGCATACAAAAGGATCTGAAGACTCTGCCGGTGCGGGATGCTATCAGAGGGAGTCCTCGAAAACACGCACGGATCGATTCCATTTGCTAAAAGTAAAACCAAAGACAAATTAGCCGTGGCAAGCAGCAAGGTTCTAAGAATCAAAAGCAAAACAAAATATCTTAGAACCCTGGAAGATTACATTTGGCAACTTTTCCAACCAAGCAATTTGTTCTATTCTAGGAAGCTGACAAAAACTGTCTGAAGCCTTTGGACGTCAATTGCATCTCAGACAGTTCCAGCTTCCGTTCTGCATTGATCCACGTTGTTCCACATCGCTAAATGTATTCCGATCAAGTCTGTTTAAGCTGTGCAGGCTCCAGCAAGCAGCGCTCCTCCAATCAAAAACAGTTTCAGACAAGTGACACGATGAATTCACTAAACAGAAAATGGCCCATACAAATGATGAACAATGAAATACATCACAACTGGCCTGGCTCTCAACAATGCTCACAAAAAAAATACTCTTCTAAGGAAAATGTTCTTCTATGTTCTTCTGACTCGGTTCCAACCCCTTCCCATTCTCACTAGTTCTTGCTTCCGCATAATCAAAAAGTAAATGCTCGCCCGTCCATCCCCCCCAATCCCCTCCTCTACAAGGCTCTTCCAAGACTGGCCTTGAAAGGGTGCATTGATATCATTGATTTCACTCTTGAGTCCAGTCGAACATACACTAACCAGTACTGACCATCAGAACGTTTCCAATTTCTGTCTAGTGTGATTCGTGTGGAGTGATCCTTGGGTCGGAGCCAGCTTCACGGCACAAGTGCCCAGTTGTTTTTAGGTGTTTCCGACAAGCCTTAGATCACCGATCCACGGACAAGGCATTGTCATTGTTGAATCATGTCTTTCTGAATACTATGTTCTTGTGTTCACTGCGCAGCTGCACGATCTATGACGGGCAAAGGATACAGGATATACTTCTGGAGTCATGGAAGCATCACAAGGCCCAGGCTCTAGCACGCACAAATACCTGACAATTAAAAATTTGAGAAAAGGATAGAAAAGGATGAAACATGTCCAAGCATGAGATGTTTTGCACATTTTTGCACTGTGTTGTCCAAATGATCTGTAAGGTCCAAACACCCAGGCATAGCAACCATAGCAAGCGTTGCAAATCATATTTGAACAATCTCAAGTTCAAATGCTTCAACGAGTCACACTTTTTTGTGGTCAGCACTTTGGTCCAGGTTCGTCCTTTTTGGACGGTCGGAACCTAACACTCCTAACATAAGGTGGTTCTGTCTAACATGTTCCACCTTTTTAAACTTTTCTTGGTGCATTTGGTTCATTTTGGAGCAGACTCCAGAGCTCAGCAAATGGCAAGACCTGGAGACTCACTGGCAAGCCCAGCTGGCTCTCGATTCTGACGAGAGTCTCCTTGGTGCACAACACCAGCACCAATGGGCTCGCACCAGGTTTAACATGGTTTAACACATGCTTCACAGCTCTTTGTCGGACAGAACCGAGTTGCACAAAGGCAGAAATTGAATCAAATTAAAACATGTTAAAACCATGTTGCTACAAATAGCAGTTGTGAAAACCAGATTGGAATAAGGACAGAAGTGTACTTCGGGAAATGATTGTAGACGAATGAACAATGGTGCTAGTAGCTGTGAGCTTAAACATGCTTAAACTCACGACATCTCAAGACATACTTCAACGAACAGACTGAACTCTCAAAGGATAACACCATTCCGCGCTTCTGCCCTGCTTTTGCCATCTTAGTATAACTTCGTACGACATGTTTGACTTCTGAGAGCCGGACGAGGAGCCAATGCCAATGAGCCCTGGTCGGAGAGTTCCAATGCAAAAGGCTGTGCGGCTTGTGCAATGCGTCCCGACTTCGCACTTTGCAGCTTCCTGAGCTCAAACTGCGCAAAGGCATCGCGAGACAATGTGAAGCAATGAAGCCTTTAAAAGCTTGAAAGGAACATAAACAATATTAAACAACATATATTAATAAGCTATTAATATATATATATATATATTATATTGCAGTATAATATATAATATAATTATTATATAACAGTGAGTAGAATAATAATGAACAATATACATCAATATACAATACAAAATGATGTGCTGTATGACTCGCAGTATAACGACAGGGAAATGTCAGAAGGTTGCCAAGATTTCATGACAGGCTGCGACCTAGTCAGCTGCATGAAGCGATGGCTTAGATCGAAGAGCTGCGTCATGGAAGCACGTGACAACGGCGTGGCAAAGGTGGTGTCCTGAATCGATCATTGAAACAGGTTGAAGAAACATATTGAACAAACATGAACAAACATGAACAAACATATTGAACAGTCGTGAGTCATGAACTTCATGAACATTCACATGCTTCTCGCATTAAACAGGATGCAGGCTCATATAATCTCATATCGCATGAGAATAAAATATCACCGAATCAAATTCGACAATTTGAAAGACTGAAGTGACTGAAGTGATGCAAGCATCTTGGCGGTGTAACTCAATCCAAGAAGTTCCATCCACTGAGCCTTCTAGGATCCACCGGACCTCAAACAAAATGATGCCCTGAATGATCCAAAATGATCCAAATGTATTGATTGAGTGGCTGATGGAGGGCCCGGTGGCCATGAGGTATGAGGAGTAGGGTGAAGGTGGCCTTACCCAGCCTTACCCTCCACTTTGATTTATCATACTATTGGGTCTGACGAGGGTTCAAGATTCTATCTAGTGTTTATATCTTTATGTATAAATATGTATATATATAATTACATATATATATACACATATGTTTCTCTTCGATGTGTTTGGCTGCTTTTCGAATTCATGCCAGGACATGGTTGCTGGCCAGTGGTTTTCTAGGGAACCTTGGAATGCTTGCCTACTGTATCCTATAGGACCTATAGGACCAAAACTGATGGTCCCAGAAGACCCTTCTTGTGCCTTGCAAGTACAAGTCCATAATAGTCCATACACTGTGCAAAACCCGGAGACCCCAACGAGAGGGGGAACGCACTGAGGAAAGCTGAAGTATAATATGAGCATGAACACCAGTTCCACACGCAGCAAAATCTCTGATTGTGAAAGCCTCTGGCAACATTGGGTCAGTGTCTAAACGCAAGTCTGCAGTCTCTTCTATTCTGTGCACTTGCATATCTTGGATTATCTTGGTATATCTTGCATTGGAACAAGGATCAAAACACAAAACAAAACTTGTTTGCAGCCTAGGCCTGGAATTATGGTGCTGCCGGCCAACTGGATCCCGAGAAGGCATGTCATCACCAGTGGTGAACCCAAAGAGGAAAGGTCCTTCTGGAGGGATGTCAGGAAAATCCAGTACCTCATCCCAGTCATGGTCTCTCAGTTCTCACCCAGTGTTCATCTGTGTGAAATGATGGAAATACCATGAAATACCTCTGGACGAATCGTTGCTTTGTTTGGAGCAGAATCACCTAAGCACGGAATGAAAATAAAATATCCATACCTCAACCAATTTCACCTTTCTTTTCTAACTTGACGATGCTAAGCACAAGGCTAAAGTGACATTGGGCTCTGAAGATACCCACCATTTCGTCTTGTGATTGCCGTCCACCGCATTTCTTGGACCTTCTGCAAGTGCGCACAGTGAAGTGTGATAGCACTACACAAAGATGAAGAAGCGGAAACAAAAGACATACAAAGAACAAACCACACACGCCGCACAACAGCCAAAAAAAACAAAAGGGACTTTTGCTGCTCCAAGATCCTTGATAGGCCGGACCAACGCCATCTGGACAGCTAGCATGCGATGCGGTGGGCTGCATAGGTTTGCCTGGGGTATTTGGGCATGGCAAGGGACCAATTATAGACTGACTATTGACTATGACTGAGTGATGTACCAGAAAAACACTCAAAAATCGATGCGGTCCATGGGTGCCTCAAAATTGCAGTTGAAAACATGCTGAGCAGATCTTAGTTCAGTCACGTTGGGTCAGCCTCAAATTGGCACCAAAAAAATCCAAAACGGGATGGGATCGCACCTGCACGCCACAATAAGAACTCCGCCAGTTGAACGCCTTGTGGTGCTTTTGCATCGCCCCCGCCGCGCGTTGCCGTCACAGTGAAGCGGACTCTGGTATTCCTCACCGGATGAACATGTCCCAACAGATTCGGGGATGTTCGGGGTGGAAACGAAGATGTGTTCAAAATCAACATCCAAGGCCAGTCACCAAAGGCTGTGCTCCAATGCGATGTGTTCACTGGATTTGGAGTGAACCATCACAAAAAAACATTCCAGTTCAAAGGGTCAACTGCTAGCCAAGAAAAAGGTCAATCTTATGGGAGAGCCCCTCCCCCGGAGGTCTATTCAGAGAACTTCAGTCCCATCCTTCTTCCCTGATTTTTTGATAGGAAGAGAATGGTAATTGAATAATATTGAATATGTTTCTCCCATAGCTTACAAGATGCAAAGTTTATCAAAATTTGCACCGTTTCGTAGCTTTGGTGGCTGTGGTTTTGGGTTTTCCTGTCCTCAGTCGAGGCAGTTTTTGCATAAAGGCGCCACGCGGCACGTCTAATCGCAGGTGCCCTTCCGCAACTCTGGCGGACAGCAGTTCCTCCTAAGCTCAAAGCAAACTGACATGAAATGATCGCAAGTGGTCATGTTTGATCGCGTTTGATCAACACACACACGTACATATATATATATAAATAAATATATATAATTATATATATACTATATCTATATGTAAATATATCTATATCAATATATATATATATATATATAATTATAATTAATTATATATATAGTTTTATCAATCGAAGTTGGGAAGCAATCTTCCGAGTTACGGATGATTTTTACTCAATGAAGGGTGGTGTGAGACTTTAAATCACATAACAATACATGCATGAAGGGTGGCGTCAGACTTGACATCACATAACAATACATTCATGAAAGGCGGTGTGAGACTGTACATCACAATACATTCATGAACGGCGGTGTGAGCTACATCACATAACCATACATTCATGAAGGGCGGTGTGAGACTTTACATCACGTACCAATACATGCATGAAAGGTGGGGAGGAAGCCGGAGCACGAAACCTTGTGTTTTTCCGTGTGAAGTGGCTTCAGCCGGCGATGAAAGGTACCTCGTGTGCGCGACGGGTGCGGTCCGTTCGTTTTTGTGTGTGGTTGGTTCATTGATGGTGTTTTGCAATGCTTGTTTCGTCGCGTGTGCGTAGTTCTAGGGTCTTTTGGAATCTGTGGTTGCAGATCGCATTTATA
>Ga0126342_10000083_pt1 | contig 58582 bp, 47 predicted proteins | sample Cyp1metagenome_FD_92528 | JGI IMG/M metagenome (GOLD analysis project Ga0126342, IMG submission 92528) | Coral microbial communities from Lord Howe Island, Old Settlement Bay, Australia - Cyphastrea 1 metagenome | ecosystem: Host-associated > Invertebrates > Cnidaria > Coral ...
CCATTATTAACCATCATTAACCACTATTAACCACTATTAACCATTATTAACAATCATTAACCACTATTAACCACTATTAACCATTATTAACAATCATTAACCACTATTAACCACTATTAACCACTATTAACCATTAACTTCCTATTTCCGGGATTTCCAAAGTATGACTTGACCCGTGGCCGCCGTGGCCGCCATGGCCGCCATGGCCATGGTGCCCGTCCTTGATCGTCGCACCACCGGAATGGCCGAGAGCTGGTCGCAAACCTCGCCGCAGATCCACTGGGAAGAGACTCGGGTGATGAAAAGTCCCAGGTAGGGTCATCACATGCAGTGTATAGTATACATGCATACATAATCATACATAATTATTCATTATATATATATATTTCATTATATGTTTATCAAATCTCTGCAAACTATGGTGATAAACCAATTACTAAGTGGGATGATGCCCCAAATAGAATGGCAAGACATCTATAGAAAGTGGGTATGTTTGCCCTAAGATGTTGGTACTTTGTATACTACCTATGTAATTTCATGGCCACGATAGTACAATGGAAGCTGAGTAACCTGTCCAAAGAAACAACATCTGAAGTACAGCCCATAGAACGGAAATGAACACTATGATGACACATGTGTGCTCATTGTGTTTGTGTATACTGCATTCTGTGAATTATTTTGAAACAATCAACAAAAAGTAAGCCATCTATGTATGTATAGTCTATATAATATAAATAATATAATATATAATATAAAATATAGTATATAATATTATATATATAATATTATAAATATAATATTACAAAAAAATAATATATAATATAATAATATATAATATACTTTAATAAATAATATAATATATAAAATATGATATATATAATATAATATATAAAATATAAAAAATAATATAATATAACAAAATAATGATATAATATATAATACAGTAAAATATAATTTAATTTAGTAAAATATAATAAAATATATGATATAATATAATATAATATGATATGATATAATATAATAGATATTATAATACATATATAATATAATATATAATATAATATATAATATAATATATAATATAATACAATATAATATATAATATAATATAATATAATAAAATATAATATAATAGAAAATATAATACATATATAAATATACATATACCATATTTAATATAATATATAATATAATTTTTAATATAATATATAATATAATATTTAATATAATATATAGTATAATATAATATATATATATACATATTGTTTATACTTGGTGATCCTCTGAAAAAAGGCTTCCACCCTTGGTGCATGTTTTGAACTTCTTTCCCCACTCTCAGCTCGACTCCGTTGTTGGATCCATCTGCGGCCCCAAACGCGATCCACATACTGAGTTCGACCATCGGAATGATGCTGCAAACCTGAGAAACATGATCCACAACTGCTGGGTTTCTTCGGAAATCTGCGATCCTGAGAAGTGTTCTTTTTTTCAGGGATGTAGATGAATAAAGTATAGATATGAATGATATGATGAATCAGAAAACAGGATCTAAATGGATCTATCCCAGAATAACGTCATTTTACCCTGGGGAAAGTCATTCTGGATACTAGGGCGTCCAGCAGATCACACGGCCCTCCTGGAACCAATCCCTCAGAGTTCGAAGGACTTTCCAAGGCAATGCCTGGGTGCAGGAACTGGAAATCGTGAAAGTCTCGGCTTCCAAATTAAGTAATAGCTATTGAAAATAATGGAACATACCCACCATTTTATAGGTGAAAAAAACCTATTCGAAATGGTGATTATAGCTATTATAGATACAATTCTCCTCTGGTAAACTAACATAACTATGGAACATCACCATTTTTAATGGGTAAATCAACTATTTCTATGGCCATCTATACCAGTTCGCAAACTGTTCGTCATTACCAGAGGGTAACGACAGTGTTCCATCCCAACCCAACCCCACCAGGTGGTACCAGGTGCCCCCAACGACCAATCCCAACAGGATGGCTAGTCCCAAAGAGCCGCAGAACAGGTGGAAGAGCCTGGAAGATGCGATGATTGGCGAAAATTGGACACGAATTCTATAAGGGGATAGTTTATGGGGAATTGGGGATATTTTATCTATCCAAATATTCTCAACTTGGGGATAGTTTATGTCAATATTTTTAGGGGATATTCTGCGGATATTGGGGAAATTTTATGGGGAATATTGAAAGGATAGAATGGGACATAGCAGAGATAGATGCGTCAATGGGAGATGGCGGCCCGAAACATTGGGTCGTAAAGAAGTGGATTTACAGGCACCTGATCTTCAAACAGCCCTCATAAACGTACTTAGATGCTTTTATTTAATATATATATATTAAAATATTGTGTATATATATATATACATATTATTGTTTTTTTGATGAATATCCAAATATCTAAAGAAAGGCTCTGCAATTGTGTGGCACCAACCAATGATTCACTTTACATGTATCCACCATGTGTATCTTATATAACATATGAAAATCATGCCCCTGGAAAGGAATAAAGATGTACATGATGTGTGTATACACATATACACAATATGTTCATGCATTGACACATATAGGAATCCTGACGCATGGAAATTCTCAAACAAATCTCAATCCTCTTCAGGATCATTATGTATACAGTCCGGGAGCCACCTGACGTGCTGGAACATCACCATACTATGTTGTTGGTATATCCAAATAATTAATCCAAATTCTTCCAAAGAAACAATCACAATTTAAGTTGCTCATTACGCCACTATTCTTGCGGGTTCTCCATGGTTCTCCCAAATACTATAGATTGTTGCTTATATAATCTTATATATATATCCCCTGATATCCCCATTAATATCCCATTAAATCCCACTAATATCCCAATAATATATCCCATGATATCCCCATTTATATACCATTAAAACCCATTAATATCCCATTATATCCCATTAATATCCCACTAAATCCCATGATATCCCCATTAAATCCCATTAAATCCCTTTAACACCTCCATTTATAGGCCATTTTCCCATTGAACCCTGCAGTTCATCCCAGAAAATCCACCGCTGATCTCCTGCCCGAGGAAAAACCGTTGAAGGCGATCCGAGCCGAAGCCGAAGCCAAGGGCAAGGCCTCCGACTTCGCGTGGCGTGCGAGCTGAAAGGACTAAGGATGAGACGACAATAACATGGGGATATATGACCTACAGATTAATAGAGGTAATCATCTGAAAAGCTGGGGATATGATCTATATATATATCTATATATGATCATCATTTTGATATAAGAGTAAACACACCGGGTGAGTAATATTAAAAAAAACACTATTATCTATATATCAACATTCATGTATGTATATATATACACACCAGAAATAAAGAACAAATGGGGATACAATGGGAAGTAATGGCAATATAATGGGGGTATGGGTATGATGAGAATAATGGGGATATAACAGGAATAATTCAGGAATAATACTAAGAGATCACAATATACACCAAAGCATACTATGAGGATATTTAATAAGAAGCGATGGAAGCGATGGAAGCGATGGAAGCGATGGAAGCGATGGAAGCGATGGAAGCCATGCTTCATCCCCATTCGATCCCCATACTCCCACTACACTAACCCCCCATGATACTCCCATCATCTCATCCAATCATCCCAAAATATCCCAAGCATGGTTGAAGCACAACAATTGACATTTTTGAGTAATTGTAGATATATCACTGATATCACTGATATCACTGATATCACTGATTTCATGATATATTGCCTATAAACCCTATAAACCCCAGTTATTGTACTCATGAAACCACCTATTCCACGTCTAGCCATTTCGCTTACTCCCTGAGTACTCCTGAGCTCCCAGGGCTCCCAGGCCACATAGCCCACAGCACGCAACTCCCAGGAACCGAAACTCAGACCTGGACGAAGAGCTTTCACCGCACATGGGACAGTTACCTTATGGTCATCTAACCTGGTTAATATATGGTTATTATATACTGTTAATAATGGTTAATAATGGCTAATCATGGTTAATAATGGTTAATATATAACCTGGTTGGTGGTGCAATAACCATCTTGAAAAATATGAGTTCGTCAATGGGAAGGATGACATCCCATATATGAAATGGAAAAAATATGTTCCAAGCCACCAACCACTAACAGTTTGCTATGGAAAATTGATGAACATTGCCCATTCATATCCATTCATAGATGGTTTACCGATTTATTTCTTCTTGATTTTCTATGTGGCTATGTATGCTATGTGAAATTGCCAGAGGGTAATGGAATTTAGCCAACGCTAAAAGTCTTGTTTAATGGGATTGTATCGAGGTGATGCCACAGTTTTCTAGCTCTAATTTGGTTTACTCTGCGGGAATTGAGATTCACCCAGAGTCATAGTTGAATTCTTCCTGCGGAAATGGCCAAAAACTGAAAATGAACATGGATCCAACAGTTTTTATTGATGCCAGGACTCCGACTGAAAAACCCTGCAGAACCGATCCAAAAACAGACCCAACAATAGGGTTCCCACATCTTCATGAAATAAGCAGGGTGTTTTTCCTTACCATTTTCCATCAGCACCAGGACATGGTTTTTGTGGCGTTTTCCTTCGGTATCTCTGGGGCGCGGTCCATCTTAATGATCACCAAGTAGTGAGTGTTGTTGCGAATTCACGTTGATTGAACTTTGGAAGTCCCATAACTTCTAAACGAACCAATCAGATATGGGGCAGGATCCCCAAGTCACCATGGGTTTCAATGCTAAAAAGGTCTAAGGACTTGATTTGGGGGTACCCCCGTTTTAGGAAGCCTCCATATGGTTTAGTCTTGGGCTTGCCACAGCTTCCCACATTATCTCATGGTCATCCTCATTCGCAACTTAGACATACTTAGACCAACTCAGTAAGCACTATCATACCTTTAACCTCGAAGTACCTACAAACATGCGCAAGCATTTACAGTAGTATTTTGCTAAATACTGATTGGTTCGTAACGATCATACATGTAGATTTAATATCTAATTTTACACAACATTGATAAATGATGGCCCATATGGTTGTTATAACATCGACATTGAATAATAATTACATATAACTACCATCATTCAACAACAAATCTCACTTATTGGCAACATTCGCGGCCAATTTTTAAAGGCAAATTCAGGAACTAGTTGCCCATCCTGTTCCTCTTATAGTAATCACTACCAGGGGAATTGGAGGATCGAAGTATGTATAGTTTAGATATCCCTATTTGTATATTTATGACTATTTATGATCTAACCCCCATAGTTACAGACACACATCTAACCTATTGTAATTATGTTGTTGTATATGATACATATCAATATGGTTCATGTAGCCGTTTGGTTTTTGGTTAACCCCCAACATTCAACATGGGCACCCGGCAGAAATTTCCAAGTCACTATGCGGCATCATCTCTGCCGATCCGGGCCCGTTTTCCTGGCGGCAGCGACAACCCGGTGGCATGGTTTCACTAAAATTCTTGTAATACGGTGGCCCGAAACCATAAACCATCCCAAATAATGCACCCCGAAATGGGTGAGATTACAACCATCCCGAATATTAGATTTGTTGTTGGGCTTACGACATTAGGTTGTATCAAACCATATCAAACTCGTTCAACCAAAACTTCGACGTTTTCCACCTGCGAAGAAACACCCAAACCCTCCGGTCCCGGAGAAACAGCATCGCGGCATAGCCATGCAGGACGATGACTCCTAGCATCCCAACTAACACCTGACAGTGGCGGTTGGGCATGGAAGATTCGAAACAACATAATTACTCTATCAACACAGCATGAGGTATGTCTTCAGGTGCATGTGGCTTTAGAATTGATTTCTTTCCTAACAGAAGTGCACATTATTTACCGGGAAAATGAATAGATACGTTTTTTGGGTAACTCGGTTTTAGACAAACAACATCGTTTGACCAGTATTGGATGGATCACAAATTGGAAGAACTAACCCACATTTTTTTTAAAGTAAACAATCGAATTGAATTTGTTGTTTCTAGCTATGTCAAAAATTACTAGAGGGTAACCGTTAGTGGGTTTAACCATCTGAACCAGGTCTTTATGTCAAAAAAGGAAAGAAACGCATCCAATTTCTCCGCCTCCAGCAGCAGATGCCACGCGTCTGCCGCATCGCTGAAGGGCCAAGAGGAGAAGGCGGACTTCAGCAGGATGGGCGAGTCCTGAGACCATCCAGGAAGATATGCGTTTCATATCGTTTCATCGTCAATAAACAGATCTACAGCTGAAACTAGTTGAAACATGTTGAAACTAGTTGAAACCAGAAAACGATCGGGGAGTTGTTAAAAAATAAACAACTTGGCACAGACGTCGGAGAACTCAAAATCCATCGAAATCCGACATATGAGCCATGGTCAATACTCACTATATGGTTGATGGTCATCCCATCCATAAGAAGGATCCTTATAATGGTTATTATAAATCCCTATGAACCATTGGACGACTGGTTCCTATTAATGGTTATTAACCATGAGTATTGACCATAGCTCATATAAACATGCCGCCTGCTGCGCTGCCAGCTGTGCCAGGTATGGCACCGCCAAAGCAGCGGCGCAAACGGCGGGCCGCGCCGCTGTGGAAACGGGGATGAAGAGAAGAGCCACCTGGTGGGATGAGGTTCGTGATGATTATACCACGATTGTAGTTATAATCACGAAACTATAATAGTAAAGTAGTGGTTATAATCACTATAGTTATACTATGAATCACTATATAGTGGTTATAATAACTATATATAGTGGTTATAGAACTATAGTGGTTATTATGGTTATGGAACTATTATGAATGTATAAATGTTATAATTATAATTGTACTTACTATAGTGGTTATAATGATCACTATTATATCTATAGTTTATTAACCATGTGGTAAGGGATATAACCACTATAACCACTATAGTTAACCATGCAACCATTGGATGGGAAACGTATTAATCTCTATAACCACTACAGTTAATTATAGTGATAATTATAGTTCATTTAGTATAACCAATCATTAAGCATGATTATAGGACTATAATCATAACTAAATGATCCAAGTGGGACTAAACTATGGGATTATCATATTTTGGATTTCCTATCATGTTATAACGATGATGCTATCCTAGTGATAATTAATGGTTTAGGTTAGAATCATTATAGTACACTATCATTAGAATCTATTGTTATAATGACTTTAGTATGATTTGAAATATGTCCAATTATATTTTATGAATTGTCACTAAACTATTATTAGAATATGATGATAATTATAATTTATTGTGTTCAAATTCCATTATCTCAAACCATTTCCAAATCCATTATAATGATAATTCTCATAACTAGAATATGATGATGATAATTATTTACGACATATCATACTTAGCTATTTAGTGACAATTAGAATCATCATAATGGATATGTATTAGTATTAGTTATTTCTGATATGTGATTTATATTATATAATTTATATAGTATTATGATATATATCAGTGATATTGCGATTACCCAATACGCTTTTGTTTTTATGGGGGTTCTTTGAGATTCTCTACGGGATTCAATGGGATTTAATGGAATTCATGATATTGAGGGAAATTAGAGTACATCTACTTACTGGAATCTTAAGATTGTTTTACTTGTTTTTACCATGAGTTTGGGGTGGGCTAAATATCCTCTTGTTTACCCCAATGGGAAACTTGGGAACCTATCTAATACAGTTTTGGGAAATACTACAATTGGAACGATTCTGGGGTGGGACCAGAACTTTTGATGGCTATTTGTGGAGCCATTGAAATCACAAACTTAAGTATTACTGCGATTGTTTCAACCAGGAAATACGTGGGTTGCATGATTACAATTGTCCTGACGATAATGATGATTAAATAGTCACTATGCGATGACTACAATGTAGCAGGATGAATACACGTGATTTCAATTCTTAGATTCCAACTGTTGTACTACGGTTAAATATGGGTTAGTAACAATCACACTGCGACTGTTGGTATGATGATAACAATGAACCACTTGATTTTTAACATTTTTCTGGGGGGCTGAACAACCATGACATGTCCCAAATGGATCCAAATGGGGCGCCAAAGGACCCAAATAGTTGCTAAGCATGATTGAAAACCATGAGTTTGGAGGAACATCTGGTGATGGATCAGAATTCAAACCATTCCATGTTTGGACCCCCAATGGGAAAACCATGTTGGAACATAAGTTGGATTTATGGGGCACAAATCCAATCATTGCGGTTGTCCAAAGAAAAACATAAGACCATATTCTTGCGATCCAAATGATGTGTTGGAAACAAAATCCGCAACAATCCCTACGGTGGAGATGTAGACTGGGTGACGCAAGCAACATGGCACAGAAGTGTTAATGATGTCTCCAACAAGCCAAACACACATGCCACAAAAAAAAAAAAAAAAAAACATCTACAACTTTCATGGAACTTTGACATCTTTGTTCAACCATGTTCAACCCCATTCCATAGTACATAGCAGTGGTAATTAAACGTTTCAGGTCAACTGGAAGCAGTTGTTGGGCTTCCCCACAGCTGCGAAGAAAGTGGCCTGACATCATCAAAATGAAGTGAGTCACAGCGAACTAACGCATACCAATGCACCATCATCACTACCAGGATTATGTTTGGTGGTTTAATGGTGGTTTAACAGTTTAACAATCCATATTCAAACATACTCGGACAGCGTTTACAGGATGGTCTTTCGAAGTAGAGATGGAAAACACACCATCTTTGAACACATTGTCTGGGAATCTGTAGGAACTTGATCACAAATCTACATGTCAATCTTTGTGTGTTTATCTGGTTGGTGGTATACCTACCCCTCTGAAAAATATTAGTCACTGGGAGGGATTATCCCATATACTATGGAAAAAAATGTTCCAAACCACCAACCAGTTTGTGTTTATTGCATAGTTTCTAACCCACAGGCTCATTTGAATACAACTGGACCAGTTGTTGGTAATCTATGGTAATCTGATTTCATCTGACCATTGCAACCACATTTGGTCGATAGAGCCCAACATCTCACCTGACACAACTCCAGTGCTGTTCCTTGGGAATCACTCACCCCTTCTCACGAATGACAAGAGTTTCACTAAAGAACATCACTCAGGATGATTTTGACATAGTCAATGGATTGGTTTAAGGGAAAATCTACAGGAAACCATAGATTTTCCCATTAAATATGGGGCTTTCCTGTAGATTTTCCCTTAAACCAATCCATTGACATAGTCATCACTTATTTACTTCTGCTGTATGCTGCCGTGAGCTTCACACTTTGTCTCCTCTTTTTTGACTCTATCGTTACAAAACGATGGGTTTACCACATCTGATTTCAGGCTGACTAAAACAACTGTACATGTTTCCCATATCCGAGCAAAATCATGGTCAAACACAGTTCACCCGAAAACATCAGATATTAGGATCATGATCATTAGGATCTGACCTTTACATGATACATCAGATATTACAAGGACAACATTAGGATCCCACTGATTAAGGGGATGATTTCCCCTACTTCCCCATCCTTTGAAAACCATCGTCCCATGTGACCCAGCCCTTTGGCCCCTCGGCCGCCTGCAGCAACACCGTGCCGATCAGGCGGGTGTACCTTTGGCTGCTCGATTCCTTCCACTGCCTTGGGAGGTGATGAAACAAAGGCTTTTGTTGGGGGAAACCACTGCGAAGGGGAAATATTGAAATAAGATGAACTAAGCAGAATTAGTATGAATTAGTAGATTTTATGTGAACATTAATATGACATATCGGTGGATGGCCGAACGATCAAAAACTAGGGGTTTTTTACTGACTTTCTGACTGAGAGTCGCTATACGGATCGATTCAAAGGACTTATTTTTTTCTGGACAGAAATGGTGGAATGGTGGGACACAAAAACCATGAAGCTCTCAAGCTCTCCGGCTATTGAAACGAGATAAACAAAAAAAACGACGATTCTCTTGTATCCAGCAGTTCTCCTCAGTCTTCGAGGTCCTGACACTTCATCTTGGCCCTTCACAGCAGCGACCACAAACTCGTGCACCTTGTCCTGGTGAACATAGGCCGTGCAGTAACCTGGCCTTAAGTCTTCCTTGAAGTTCAAGGAGTTCAATGGAATGTATTGATAGAATCAGGGATGGGATTTCACTGTATTGAAATCATTTTATTGTGTTGTTTAACGGATTTACTTCGATTTAACATAAATTGATCCAAAGAAAGGGACGATTTCCCTATTTGGGCTATGGATGAAGAACACCAAATGAGTAAGCCCTGGTTTTTTTCTATTGTTGGATGGCATGTACAAGTTTGGACGTCAACAAAAATATCAACTGAGATGACATCAACCGAGGTAGTACTGGTACCCCAAAGTTGCTAGGTTCAATCACTAGAAATGGGAATGTCATCACAAGAAGCTTCAAGGACATCTGAGAAATTTACATCAATTTACCACATTTTTTTCTCAGAATCAGTGAAAAACAGTCATTAGCAGGTTAATATTTAAGCTACACTACCATCTGGTAAGTCACATGGCCAGAAAATGCTATAGTTCCATGATTTTCCCACTTAGAAACCTCCATTCATAGCTGATGTTCCTATGATTTTCCAAACGTCTTCCCAAGTTAAGTTGCCATTTTTATCCATTTTTATATTAGTTCATGGCATATGGCCTGGAAAACCTAGCATTTAGAGTTGACTTTCCCAGCTATAAACATATGGAAAACCATATTAAAACATATGGAAAACCCTTCATCGGGGATTTTTCCAGCCTGGCCGTCAATGGAGTCTCTCACAACGACCACCTCGGTAGCGTCACAAGGATCCTGCGAAAAAAAGCAGATATTGATGATATTGAAATATATTGATATATTTATATTGATGATATTGATATATTTATATATTGATGATATTGATATATTGATGATATTGGAATATATCTGCATTTTTTGATGATCTGTACCAAAAAAAAATCGAACTCCAGATACATCTGAAAAATGCACCAAAAAAAGGACCAATCGGTACTTCAAAACATTTAAAACTCTTTTAAACATGTTGTATCTGTGCATCCCATGTGAGTCGCTGAGCAGCCACACCCATTGAGCTTCTCCGGACGAGGACAGTCCAATCCATGGCCTGAAATTCGGCGAGCGCTGCCAGGTGCCCCTGGGAGTCACTGGGACTTTGTGGACCTTGAGAAAAGTCCAACTGATGAGATCTGGACTCGCATTATAGTTGAATCTTATAACTTACAATATTCATGATATGATAAATGTTATGAAGTAACTTTAATATAGTTGAATCTATATATCTCATATGAATAATAATTGTGACATAATTAGGTTTAAAGTCCATTCTCAGCATATTGAAAAGCGCAACAAAAAAACACACAATCTTCTCATGACTTGAGTTTATCATAGTGGGGAGATATATCATGACCATCCTCCACCGAGTCAGGCTTTGGCAATTGCTTCGAACTCACTTCGCCGACCAAACAACCCCGTCCTCAAGCCCCCGTACACTGATCTTGCATCTCTGCATGGCTAATCTTGGATATCTTGCAAATAACATGTGACAGGATCTGATGGTTTGCTTGTAAAGCACCGTAAAATCGGTGCTTTCCAGCTACCGCATATTCAAAGAACACATCCTTCCTGGGATATGAAGCGGCTAGCGATTTGACCTGCCGAATCTTCATCCTATTTCCGGGAACCGGGAACTCGTGTGGAATCATTTTCGCAGGGAACTCTGGCTGCACAGAAAAATACACGGCTACGCTGATTGGATAGGGGGAAGTGTTCAACCCGAACAACAAACAACCACTCATCTCAAAGATGTCAGAATCGATCATCCCAGTGATCGGAATGGAAACCAAGAATTTTAAGTCAGTCACCACCCTATAAGGATCAACATCAGGGCATACATCTAGGGCACCCCACTCGCTAGTCTCATGATACCTGCTTCCTGCGGACCCACCCAAAGCAGGGTGACCACACTGTGGCTGACGCATGCTGACGCCACAAACCCATCCCCAGGACCGGGATATGATGATGATATAAGTGGGATCTGACATGTTTGGAGTCATTTTCTAAGAGTTGGGTAAGGAAATATTCATCCGGATTTAAGTTGCGCATCCTGACTCGATCAACCCAACATCCCATCGATTAACATACCAATCTGCACGCGGATGAAAACAAAAACACATGACACCAGCCGGTTAAGGACGGTAGTATTGCCACGGTCTTCCATTTTTCTCCGCGGGTCAAATCCCCATCAGGTGAAGTTTTTTTTGGGTGAATCGCACCTTCATCCGCATAAATGATTTTAATTCACTTAGCTTAAATTTAAATAATCTTAAATCAGGTTGGTTTGGGACAGTTTCCCCATGTTACCCCAATCCCAATTATCATTCTTGTCCATTGCATGGATTGTGCATAGCCACTGCCTATCTCTTTCAGCCGACTCCTGAGTGAACAAACTCCGTCTTGGCGACTCCGCCTCTCGTACGGTCTCGAAGGTTCAAGGGGAGGCCAGATTTGAGGTACCCGGTAGTGCCCGGTAGACCAAACATTTGCCATGGAAAACAACCCTTTTAATAGGGAAAACATCTATAAATTGAATCATGAAAAACAGTGAAAAAAACCAAGCATCTCGTAAATGTTTGATAAACCAAAAAAACACGCTACATCTGGATGGATTATCACTATTCATTGTGGAAAGTATTGAACACACACGAACACACGATTATATTTGTCATTATGCCATCAGCTATTCAAACTTGGAGGGTTTCGGGTTTGATGGCAGAATCACCAAAATTATATATACGGGTGTACCACGAGCTAACCCAAAACCATACGACATGTTCATGTATACAATAGCCACCCTCCTGTAAACTAACAGAGAGACGTGGCTTTTACCCACCATAAAAGTAGATCATTTTCCCAGGGAAATCTTGGGCTGGGTATTGTATGCCCTTTCTCATCGAAAAGAAACATGAGCCATTAATAGCCATTACATATATAAGCAAGATGTTTTTCCCTTTTCCCCACTTCTGGTCAAAAAACACAAGGGAATATCAGTATAGGTAACATCTATGGGGGGTCCGTGGCCTATAACCAGTCATAACTCAGGATATGACTAGCAAACAACAAAGATGGGGGATCGCTGGCCAACCACGTGGAACCTAGCGGTGACAGAAGCCAAACCTAACCCATGACGAATCCATGGTGCTGGTATATTAATGCTAACATGACTGGGGGATATTGATGGTAAATGTTACCATATATAGCATACATGGATCCTATGGGCAAGTAAAATGTTGACTTCCTGCCAATAGACTTGAACTTAATCAGCTGTTTCATGTTCTGAGCTAACAAGATGGAAGTACAATGCAATGCCGTCTCATCGTGTCCGGTGTTTTCTTCCTGCGGTGAATACACATTATGCATTGGGTACCATAATAAATCATAATGATAATATATCTATCAGCAATTTCGACTGCTGCCATATACTCCCATTGCTTCTCCATCATACAATATTCTCCCCGTTGGGGTGTCGTAAGAATAGATCCAGGAGCCATCAAACAATTTTGCAGGAACCTAGTTTCGGAATCTGATCGTGCTCTACCAGGCCACATCCAGATGTGAGTGGGCATATAACCCCAGGTTACTTAGTCATAACCTCTGTTGCACTTAGCTATGAAGCCCTAATTAAACCACGTAGCTATGGCCTGTCTACCCCAAAACAACCAACCACTGGGTGTGGCAGGTAGCGAAGATCCCTACATCAAAAGTGCTTGGGGAGACACTCGCCTGGTTGCTTGGGGTTTCAGGGCGCGATACGAAAAACGACGCAGCGGATTGATCCCAGGCAAAAGCAAATCATACGGGAAACATCATATGTGTTTAGTCAATTTTTTACCCATATCTCAACATTAATATCAATATATGTATGTATGTATGTATATATATACTATATTATATTATATTATATTATATTATATTATATTATATTATTATATATTATATTATATTATTATATATTATATTATATTATTATATTATATATATTAGTATATTAATATATATATATGGTCACTGCATGTCACTGCATTGCTGTAAAACCAAAGCATCCATGTCGCCATCCTTTCCATCCTTTCCTCCAAGCCTCCAGTGATCTGCATCCGCGCATTGCGCAAGGCGCAGGGGCCTTGCGCTTTCAGCGCTTTCAGCGGGTCATCGAGTCATCACTGGTGGATGCATCGGTGCTTTGCCATGGAAAATTGTCATTTTTCGGGAAATCACTGTTATTTAACGGTATCCCATTGATATCTAATCCCGGAAAAAAAGGTGTTAAATCCGAACAAATCCCATTCATATCCCATTAAACCATTCATATCCCATTAAACCATATTAAACCATATTAAACCACCATGCTTGAGGTATCCCATGTATCCCCAATGTTCAGACAACCACGTCATCTTCGCCGTTCGTCCAGATACCACAGAAGACCACCAACTGCACCGGCACGTCATCGACAAAGCGGCAGGCAATCCGTGAGGCGCCTGCGATTCCGGTGATTTATCAAAATACCCTCTGGTTATTTAACATTGCCATGGAAAATCACCCATTTAGCCCATAGAAATAGATCGTAAACACATGTAAACACCGTTCTTAATAGCATGGTGGATCTTTCCATGGCGAACTGTGAATGTCATAACCAGATGGTAAATGATATAATATGATATAATATGAATATGTATATCTTCCACGTGAAATGGAAATCATGGAACTCTATATATATACATATAATATATACATAGGGAAATTAATGTTTCTCAAAACCACGAAAATCATTTTACATGGGGGTTCGTTGACGTTTCAACATGAACATTTGATAATCAACCTTTAGTTTTTTGGGTAGCGTTATTTTTTTTTGGGGACCATCCCATAGCCCACTGGAGATTCAAATATTATCCCGTGTGTATGGGTAGCATTTGGGAATCACATTTTTGGTGAACAAGTGTTGATGGGAACCCCAACCATTGTTTTCTCCCATGGCCAACAACTCTAGGCTATATCATATACAACTTGGAAAGCAATAGTACGAATTGCTACTCCTCCGTTTCATCAACCATTCACCACGGTCTTCCCAGCATAGTCACCATCTATTCTGGTGATGTTGATATTCAAATTACGTCATTGCACCAACCTCTGACCCACACAAAATGCTTGTTTGAGCACCTTTCACACCATTGGCCACCCTGGACAATGGCATGAATCTCGTCTTGTTTCCCAGCCCCGCCTACTACGCCTTCTGCCTGACACGATGTGGTGTCGTTCATTGCTTGAACATCCTGGGCGGCTTTTTCTCGCCATATCGGCTTGGCAATGGCTTAAAAAAAAGAAAATACCCAGCAAGAATGGGAATAGAGTGGAGAATAAATCAACAAACATGAGTCAAACTATTGTAACATATTGCAACCTCATGCGAAGATGGGCTAAGTGGGTGATTTTTCAGTGAACCATCGACTTCTTTTGGGGGTTCATCATTTTGAGCCATGGCCGTGTGTGGAACATTCATGGCAATTGAAAGATTTTCGGACTAGGAATAGGAAATTGGAAGTAAAACCTGTTCGCTGCAAACCCCACGTTAGCATCGGATCCCGCATATCCTTTGACAAATCCCTGCGCATGGCTAGCATTTTTTACTTTCCTAAACCTAAAACCCTAAAACCTTCAATCCCTACAATCCTAAAAACCTAAAAGGGCCCAAACCCTAAATTGAAACCCTAAATACCAAAAACCCAAAGTTAAAATCGCTGCGTATAGCCAGTTTTTTCATTCATCCTTTGGTGACAAGTGATTATATGATATTGTTTGGGTGTGTTATCTGGGTGTGGGCGAACGTGGGGTTTGGAGGGAACCTTCGCCCTTGCAGATTATCAATGGGCACCCGAACAATGGCCCACTGATGTCGAAAGCGTGCTGCCACCATAGGCATTTCCAAGACCAACTGCAGTGGGAGTAGATGGGGGCCAATGATCCATAGGAACCGTGGTAAATCCCTTTTTCTACTGGTTTTGTTTTTGGGGTGGATGATAATCCGAGCTCGGTTGCATACATCCTCAACATCATCATCATCATCAGCAGCATCATCACCATCATCACCATACGTATAGTTCCCAAGAGACCAACAAACACCAACAAACATCTGTTACAGTTTCACAGTTGTGCTGATGAAGGTGAGGGATGACCATCCTGTTCTGAAGGGCAATGTCAACCCAAGATTTTTCATAACGCACCATGAAGGGATTTCACTTTGAATGGGCCATGTAGACTATAGTGACCAATGGTGATGTAGAAAAACGGCATTCCAACATTCTACTTATGACTATTTGGTGGATAGTTCTCCAATCCTCCAGTTAATGGTCAAGGTTTATTCATTCGTTGACACATCCTATCGGAAAAAAGTTCACCGAATTTTGGCGCTCAAGATCTGCAACCTGGTCGATCATAAGAGACTTCATCAAACCAGGCAGCAACTAAGCTCATATGGCAGTGTGTCAAAACCTTGTACCCCTGTAGTTCACATCAAAATAGCTGGTAAATGGATGTTCATCCCCCTAAAAATGGTATTAATAGGTATTGATCCATACCCATATACATAACATATACATAACATATGGAGGTTTCCTAAGTCATGGATACCCGTCATGGCCTTCCCCTCTAAGGTGGCTTGGAGCGCCACCACCCGAGCAGCCTGGCGGTGCTCTTCAGCCCATCCCGAGGGGATCTAGCCCATTTTTATGGAGAAATATGGCATTTTGATGTCATTAAAACTCACGGATTGATGGATGTCAACATATTTCAACCATCAAAATATGGCTGGTTGAATGAGTTTTAATGACATTGATTCAATTTAGTAGAAATGATGATAAATGATGATAAATGGTTAGTTCCTCAATCATCAAATCTGGGTAGTTGAATGACATTGTTTGACGAACTTTAGGGATTTATCTTCGAACTAAATGGGCCGTGTAGACTATAGTGACTACAGCTATGATATGGTTTAGGATTGTTGAGGTGGGATTGACCAACGCCATAAATAACAGCCATTTGGCGATGGTTTATGCATGTCTATGTCACCCATTTATGTTCATAATGTGGTATCCTGATTAGTGTGGTGGGTCGCTTTTGTGGATTTTTTTTGAAATAATTCAGACCCAGGGAAATTGATTGGGTGGGTCGTTTTTTTTGCAAAAAATGGGTGTATTTTTTTCAGTTTGTTTTTAATTATTTTTTATTTTTCAATTGTTCGTTGCGTTTAGGATGTCCAGGCGTGAGCGGCGTGCGATTAGCTCTAGTGGGAGTGGTGGGAGTGGTGGTGTTTTGACGGTTGTGACTTTTGCTTCTGACTTCTCTTACTTTAAGAAAGTCTTTGGTTGGATAGTTAAGAAGGCTGACATTTCTTGGGGACATCCGGTTGCTCTCACTTTTCTTGTATAGTTCCCCCACAGCAGGGAATCAAAACTGGGTGGCCGTCCGATTTGGAGACGACTACATTTGATGCATTGCGTCAATTCATCGGGAATCGTCCTGTGACAAGTTCCCAAAGTTTAGCAAAGCTGTGGTCCCCATAGCGATGCATTAGGTCTCACGGCCATGTCAAAGAACAGTTTGGCCTGCGATTAGCTGGCCAACTGACCGTCCCAACCGTGCGCAATATTTTTCAATTGTTCAAAATTATTTTTTAATTTGTTGTTTATATAACTTATTTCATTTTTTTATGTTTGTTGTGGTGGTCCTCTATTGTGTCCAAATGTTGTCTGAAGAAATATTTATTTCAATTGTTTCATTTTTTTCATGAGCAATATTGATCCTAAATAATGTGTTTGTTTGTTTGTTGTGGTGGTCCTCTATTGTGTCCAGTTTATTTTTGAGGTATTTTTTCCGAAATCATTCTCTCCTTTCCTTTTCCTTTCCTTTGCTAATACTGTTCTCTTGTTTTTCTTTGCTCCATTCTTTTGGAATTCTCAAAATGTTTAATTTCCCAAAATATAGGATGCCTTATTAAAACCACCCAGAAAAAACAGCACCCAAACAAATTGTCAAGGGAGTAGTCCATGAGCAACCCTGATCCCCAATAGTGTGTTTGTTGTGGTGATCTTCTATTGTGTCCAGTTTTGTTTCCACATTCATTCTCTCCTTTCCTTTTCCTTTCCTTTGCTAATACTTTTCTCTTGTTTTTCTTTGCTCCGTTCTTTTGGAATTCTCAAAATGTTTAACTTCCCATGAATAGGATGCCTTATTACAACCCAATTAAAAAAAAACTCTCTAACAATTTTTCAAATTCTCAGTAAATTGAAAATCAATTGAAATCAATTGAACATCAATTGAAAGTAAATTGACATCAATTGAAAATCAATTGAAATCTAGTGATTTGTTTTGACTTTACATTATTCAGACCCGTACATTGGAAAATTTCCACACTAAAGAGACTCAAAGAATTGTTTAGGGGGGATCCCCCACACTAATCAGGATACTACATTATTGAGCACGGTTTTGTTGGGCTTACCACATTACTCGTCTGAGAATGTTGGGAAAACCGGAAATGATTGCGAACAACATTTTCTCCATCAACAAAAGGGTCTGATATTTGAATGCCCCCTATTTCTAGACTGTAATATATTTCTGGACAAACCCGTATTAAATATTATAGCTGGAGCAATGTTGGATAATCTTGGATATTCATCTATGGACCATATCTAGATCAATATCCGATGGTCCACTGATAGATCTGACAAACCTGCACTCAAACTGGAGGTGTTTTCTGAAACTGACCTGAACTCAGCACTGCACTTGGCCACAGGGCACAAGGGCCATCCGTAATATGTCTTGCCCCAAGAGTGCAATTTCATATCAACAAGCCTTGAATGAATCTTTGGACTTTGCGCTATCCAATCTTTAGACAAACCATATCTGCCATATCTGTTCATATCTGACATCACTCCCATCACTACCATCTCCAATCATTGGCCCACTTCAGGCCCTATGATAGGCTCATAACACGTGGTACAACATCTCAAAATGACTTGGTTGCTGAAGAGGTAGATGAATCACCATCTCTGGAACATGTGAAGGTTATTTTGGATCAACGTATTCGGAGATGTCCAACATCAACAGCATCAGAAACTGAAGCTCTACTCGTACTAGCTGGGCCTGTCATAATTGTCATACATGTTCCATAGCAGGAGTGAAATTGGACCTGGTAAAGTCCTGATGACATATTTTTACATTGCGTGCAGAGGAAGCTCGATGAAATGGAATCACGACTGGACCGCACCCTTTGTTGCAGTATCACAGCCGAACTCTTCACTCAACATCATGTCTGCAAGGGTTGCAGATGGATTCGCCTGCGACACGCGAGCCAACAATGACCTTCCTCCGGGCAAAACCACCCGAACACTTCGGAGGGGCGCCGCCAACTCCCTCGCTATCCGCTGATGAGTCTCCGAAACCAGGTCAGATCCGCATGCATTCAAGCGAAGAACTTCACAAACAGCCATGTTCAAGCATATCAGTACCACTGTATCACCTTCACAAACAAAATCCATTTGCAAAACACAATCTGGGACTGGAAGTTGGGGAACGAAGCTAGAATCGCAAATATACCGATGACTGGCACTTGCAAAAGTCAAGAGCTCCAAGATTTCGGAGATGGAATGTTGCATTGTCTATAAAAGTTTCCTCCGCAAGCTACCACACTCCCATCACTGCGAAGAAGTACTGTGTGATCACCGCCTGCAGAAATTTGGGTGTATGACACTCCATCATCCAAACGTGGAATGTTGCATTGTCCGTCAGTGTTGGCTCCGCAAGCTACCACACTCCCATCACTGCGAAGAAGTACTGTGTGAAAAAACCCTGCAGAAATTTGGGTGTATGACACTCCTTCATCTAGAGGTGGAATGTTGCATTGTCCGAAAATGTTGGCTCCGCAAGCTGCCACACTCCCATCACTGCGAAGAAGTACTGTGTGACTACTGCCTGCAGAAATTTGGGTGTATGACACTCCTTCATCCAAAGGAAGAAAGTTGCGATCTTCGTCTATGCCGGCTCGGCACTCTACCACACTCCCATCACTGCGAAGAAGTACTGTGTGATCACTGCCTGCAGAAATTTGGGTGTATGACACTCCTTCATCCAAACGTGGAATGTTGCATTGTCCGTCAGTGTTGGCTCCGCAAGCTACCACACTCCCATCACTGCGAAGAAGTACTGTGTGACCACCGCCTGCAGAAATTTGGGTGTATGACACTCCTTCATCCAAACGTGGAATGTTGCATTGTCCGAAAGTGTTGGCTGCGCAAGCTACCACGCTCCCATCACTGCGAAGAAGTACTGTGTGAAAAAACCCTGCAGAAATTTGGGTGTATGACACTCCTTCATCTAGAGGTGGAATGTTGCATTGTCCCGACGGCAAGTCCTGCAAAAAAAGGGCATAGTGGACTTCCTTACAAACGCATTCGAAACACCCCCCCCACCCCTTATATTATATATTTATATATATATATATATTTATTTATTTATATTTATATATATATTTACGCGTTTATATATAAGAAAACTGTGCCTCTGAACTCCGATTGGACGGCAAGTCCTGCAAAAAAAATGGCATAGTGGCGTTCTTTACAAACGGGTTCGAAACACCCCCCCCCACCCCTTATATACATATAATATATACCCTCAGCTTCTAAACCCTAGAAATTTGTCGTGTATGAGTTGAAACCCTGGGTTTACACGTGATTCATATAGAAACCCTGGGTTTGTTATATAAACCCTGGGTTTTCCTAATATCGTTCCGAACCTGCCCTCCAGAGGTGTTTGATGGGGCCGGATCTTGGCTTACAGCTCCGCTATGGGGTTGCGGAGTGTGATCTGTAAATTTCTTATTGGTCTTTGTCTGTTGTTTCGTCCTTTGATATGGGATCAAATGACATTTGATAGTTTGAATGAACAAATTCTATAGATGGGAAGCATCATCCTGTGGATGGAAGATATACATATTTGCACAATCTGGTAATCTGGTGGTTAAAGATACCCTTCTAATGATCAAGATATTTCAGGTCATAAAACTGTTCCCTTTCCTTTCGAAACAGTAACGGGTGATAGGTGGACAATCCATCATGGGTACACATCGCATCACAAGACCAGGACCCAGAATATCCTTAAACAGAGATAGGATTCCATCTATCCTATAACATCAAGCATCAGCCGTAATGAGATGAAAACCTGAGAAGTATTTATATCACTCAGTTGAACATGTTTGCTTTTACCAATAATAATGGCATATCAAGAATGCACATGCACTACCATGCGTTCCACTACAGTGATAGGGTGTTTCTTCAACATACCACTGCATGAACCCGGATTGTTGCCGCAATGGTTTTTGCGCTGCGCGATTGATCATCGTCGGGGCTCCCCAGCGGTCAAGATCCTGGAGCCATCAGCACAAACACAAGAGATACTTAATTAGGAACGTTGGGGAGGGGCAGGTCCACAGGTCCATTTAGTTAGAACTTGAGATTTTCATTGTGTGCAACTGCGGCAAACATTGTCATGGTTTGTTTTAAACTTATTCACTTGATGTTCAATATAGAGCTATTTTGGCTCAGTACCTGTGAAAGGTTCTAGACCCCCCATGGCGAAAGCGGCGAAAGCCACTAGTGCCACTGATATAGAAGGCGTGCATGTTGAGTGGGATGAGGACACCGAGCTGCGGGAATTTCTAAGGGGTGGAGGCCGTATCTTGGAGTCTCCCTCATGCCAAGATATCTCGACATGCCTGAAAAACGCTTCAATGCTCAGACCAGTGCTTACACGTATGTCGGTTAGAGAAAAGCGAGAACTTCCTGGAATCGACCAAATCAAGGGTGAAATTGAGCTGTTGCTGCAAAAGAACAAACAAGGCCTAGAATGTGAGTACCTTGACATATCGAAGAGGGCCATGATACTCAAGAAGCTCCTGGGATTTATCAAGAACAAGGTCCGACGTCGAGAGGTATCCACAGCTACTGGGTTGTGATTACGCTCATTGTGATTTATGATGATTTATGTCAAGCAAATGTTTTTCTTCAGTTCATGGTTTTGGATTTTTGGTCGAAATGGTGGGAACTTGTTGTGTTGGGTAACATCGGTGGTGAGGTTCGCAGCTTTCAAAACCTTTGCCTTCTTCTGGACCCAATGCTCCAGGCTAGTTCGATATATATGTATCTATGTTTGCATGATCCAGCATGTTTTGCATTGTCTTCAACCCATTAGTGTTACCGCATTTTGACAGCTTGGCAGGCTGATGTGGATGAGACCAACCGAAGGGTTGAAGAGAGACTGAAGAAGCGGGGTCGAAAGGACAGATATAGTGAAAGGATGTTTTTGTTATTCGGATCAAACACTACCATGAAACACGATGTCAGCCAAGTTAAAACGTGTAAAGTTCTACGAGTTCATTCCTTTTCTTTGCCATTTAGGAGACGCGGGGTGATGATGAGGATGCCTGGGACTCATCTTCAGACTCTACATCATCTAGCTCAGAGGAAAACGAATTGAGGAGTGACGGGCATGTTGAGACACCTCCGGTTCAGGGCAAACCGGATGTGGTGGAAACCCCATTGGAAGCCGCCCCACCTGCCAATGAGACACCTGCAAAACTCCCACTCGTTGTTTCCAATGGGACTGGAGCACCTATGGGTACTACAACTCCAAGTTCTGTTCTTAGCCATTTTTTCTGAGCATGCATCAGCCCATGGACTGTGACTTTAAATTCTTCGGGTTTTATTTCCTTCCCTGTCAATCTTTTCAAAGGTGATTCTGATGAAGCTTTGCGAAAACAGAGAGAGGAGATCATGAAGAAGTTGCAACGGTCCCTAGGTCATATTCATGTGTGGGTTTCATTTGGGGATCGACAGCCAAGTGCAAGTATTTATTTCTCCACAGGCTCCGACATGTTTAGATTCTGAGTGATTTCGCTATACTTTTTGCAAAGGCTGAGGGAGAAAAAGAACATGGAGTCTACGGCAAAGTTGGCACCAGCCAAGGAAGTGGGAGGACTGCTTTTTGGCCATTTGAAGATTATATATGATATGTATGATATGTTTCGAGTTTTGGTCAATATACATCTGTTGCACGTGGCTTTCTATCTTATCCATTTACTTTTGTTTTTTGGCAGGACGTGCATGTTTGGACAATGCAGAAACCCAGCCACTGCACGATATCAGCACAGCACCCGTGCCATCGCCAGAGAGTGAAGCTGTTACAGCATCCCCAGATTTGTCTTCATCTCAAAGACGTGCACACTATCAGAACATCAAAGGAATGGGTGAGGAGACCGTTGAATATGGGGCCAGTGGTACCACATCCAGCGCAATGACAGGAAAAGCTGAGTCCGAGAAGAAGGTAAACACCTCGAAGCCTGGCATGGAGAAGGAGAATTTCACGGATGCTGAGGATGAGGTCATGAGTGATTTGGGAAGGTTAACCGGGATGAGTTTGACAAAGAAATGACAATTGAACATGTATGAATGTGACGCATTGTTTTTGTTTGACTCAACCTACTGTTTTGTTGGGGCCACATTTTTTCACTCCCATCATGTTGCCTACACTTTGTTTCTGCAGGCTGGTGACGACTATGTTGGACGACAGGATCAACTCAATCGCCGAGCTGCTAACGGGAGGGGTCGAGGAAAGGGAAGAGGCAGGGGAAGAGGTGCAGGTCACACAGACCTGCATGACAAGCCAACTTGCGATGATCCAAAGTCTGTGGAGGAAAGCAAAGATGGTCATTCCAAAAAAAAAAGAAAAATTGCTACACCCCAGGCCAGCAAGGCCAGTTATGAAGAGTTTTGGACTGAGGAGATGTGGGAGGAATGGAACAAGTGGAAAGGAGGAGACCAGTGGAATGAGGAATGGAACGACGACGACTGGGGGGTGGACTGGGGACAGCCAGGGCAAGCTTTTGATAGGTATGCCGTTCTAGATGGACAGGTTTCCCTCAGCAAGATGAAGGAAGGCAATTCTGAGCAGGCTTCAACCCAGGCAAACAAGAAGAAACATGGCAATGACTCGAAGAAGATTTCAGAAAAGGCTGCAAAAAAAAGCAAACCTACTCCCGAAACCGAAGCCAATGATGACAGTGGTGACACAGCTGATGATGATGATGATGAGGTACCCCCCATTGATGAAAAGCAGCAAGTCAATGACCTTGCAAAGTACCTGAGAGAATGCACTCCCAAAGAGAAAAACATCAAAGGAGATGGACAGCTCACGGAAGACATGAAAGATTCTTTCAAAAAGAATTTTGCCCCCACGAGTGAGTGCAGGTTTGCATACTATTGGAAACGTCCAGCGGTTGGTGTGTTCCTCAAGGCTGAAAAGAGAGATTTTGGTTGTTTTTCCGTGCCTGCTGAACATGGACCGTTTGGACTCCGACTATGTGCATCTTTGAAAGCGGCCGGGATGCTGGCCACTCGAAACAAAAAACAAAACATTTCAAGGTGAACAAATATCAGCATATACAGTCACGTACATGTTGCTTCACTAGTCTCTCTCAAAGTTGCTCTTTAGTTTTGTCATTGTGGCGGCCTGCGCGACTAGCCCAGGTGAACTATATCGAAATGGTTGCCCAAAAGCCCAGGGATGCAAAGGGTTGTCTTAGTGAGAACTCTGACATTCTGAGTATGAAGGAGGCGTTGAAGATTTCAGCGATCAAGGCTGTGAAGCGAGTTGTCAAGAAACCTTGACTCGATTTTCTAGTTTCAACATTGTCCTGTGCGGACAGTGACCTTTGAGCTTTCTTTGGGGCTGCCTAAGTTGAAATATCAACTTGGCCAGGCATAGTAGTTGCTTTGGGGATTCACAGCCATGCTGCATTCACCAGGACCTCATACGGACCCACTCCATTTGACTTCAAGACTCCAACGAACCATGGTGAAGAATTGAGATGTTCAAAGGTTCTCGTATTTGGTTACAAGATATGTTTCCATTGCGATTGGTCCAATGTGTGGGGTTTAGGATGCCTATGGCTTATGTGACAGCCAGCATTCGAACTCATCAACATAGCGCAGCAGCGTGTTGGACAGAGTGACAGCACATTTCAAACCGCAATTGAGCTACATTTTGAATAGATTTGACACGCATTGGTCTTAGATTTTTGCTCTTGGAAAGCTTATATCTGTCCTTTTGACACAATGGCTGCAAGTTGGTGGCAGGTCATACTGCGAGAAGGAAAATCATTCAGCGGCATCTGCATGCTCTCAACAAATCAGTTCGAAAAAAATAAAAGGAATCAGCGGGTTTCCCCAATGACTGGAAAGTCAACTGAAAGCCGATATTTATACTCACGATACTATTTATAGCATAATGAAATTGATACCAGCATATGATCTCGATATTTTAATGTATATAGATCTTGAGTCCTGTCTGCCAAGCATTCCACAATGAACCGGCAGCGACACCGGTCCTGAGGTCAGCAAAGATGAGAGGCCGCCACCGCAGGAACCTGTGGCAAGTGCGGCCAAATCATACAAAAGGTACGCCCCAGCATGTTTTGAAGTAGGGGGTGAACGGAAATGGCAAAAGCTCGGAGTGGTCAAATTACGCACCATGGGATTTTATATGTGAAAGTGTTGGGCTCAATTTTAGGCAGCCATGATCACTCCATGGAAAAGTCCATCCCAAAATGATGTCAACCAGTGGTATACCAGGCATATATACAGTATAGGATCACTTCAAGGATCTCTAATGTCAATGGATTCAGGTGCCAATTCGTCATGTTCAGTGTGCACGTTGCCTTTAGAGTTTTTCGGACACCTGACTCGTGGCCATTTGCTGACACCTTGCTGTACCCATGCTGGACATTGACGCCCTGGTTTGGCAGCTGAGCGCTCTCAAGTGCCCTCAGGACCTTTAGGGGCTGGATCTCGATTTTGAGGATATGATGTCAAGAATAAGACCCAATTTGATCCCAATTGTAGACGATGGAAATTAAAGAAATTTGAACAAGTTTGGTGGTTTCGTTCTGTCCCAGCCAATTCTTCTTTGAATGGTTTGTCAATATCCTTGATGTTATGGGGGTAGTTTCCCACCACATTCTTACCTGCTTTGACACCACCATGGCACCTCCAGGAATTTGTGGCGTGCATTCTGCTCATTCTGTGGACCTTCGATATCCAAGAGGACTGAACATCATGGTCTGAAACTTTGGAGTTTTGATTAAAGGTGTGGGTCTTGCTCTACTTCTTATTATATACAAATTGATTTGCTTGGTAAAGTTGTCATGTCTTGAAACAATCTGTTGAAGTATCATGGAATTGATGCTTGTCCAAACTCCTTTCCTGCTATGATCAAAACTTCTGGCACTAGAATTGCGCATACAGAACTCTGCAGGAATATGAGTACTATGAGTTCTTCGCTGGGGTGGGGAACCTCACCCGCCAGGCAAAGGCATGTGGATACCGTGCCCTAAGATTTGATATTCTCGACAACAAGAAGCCTCGCCCGGGGAGAAAGTCCAATTACATGGATTTAACTAGCACCTCAGGTTTCGCGTTTCTTTGGATGTGAATTCATTTTGTGAATTTGTGTGGCATTTTGAAGGTTGGTGTGCGCTGTAATTAACTTCAACTTTCATCATGTTTGACCAAGTCAAAGGGAATCTGAGATTCGTCAATGGTAATGGAGTTTGATACCTTAAAATAATGTTGTGTGACTTGTTTGCTGACCATCAAATGCATCTGGATGATTCACACATACAACTTAGGTTGGCAGTTGTGTGTCTGTTGCGGGCACGTTTGGGAGACTTCTCGGCCCACTTTGCACTCAAATGCAGCTCCCTATGCACTATGAATGTTGGCACATCGAAGAGATCTCCATGCTGCAGTGTTGGATTCCCAGAGTACCCATCTGTCTTCATGAGCAACAAGTTGACTGAAAGGAGATGAGCTTATAGTGTCACGACATGTTTGAACGAAACATCTTTGAACCATTTTCCAGTTCCATGGTTAACAGGTTATGTCAGTTTTCCCATTCCCCTGTAGATTCTGTAGATAACCCAAATCAAAGCCTCTGCTGACTCTGCTGATGCCATTTCTTTCCAGGACCTGCGCTCTCATCATTTTAGCGACAGTGCTAAGAGGAGCGTGGACGTTGGAGCAGCCGAATGGGAGTGTTTTGGAGTTCTATCCAACTTGGAGAACCGTGCTGAGGAATATATTTTCTGTTGGAGGCACTGGGGCTGTATCTCGTTGCACCCCTTCATATTTTACAACGTTTTTAAAGGCAATACCGCCACCAACCAAATACCAATCACCAATGACATATGTTTCATTGATAAGTATATATAAAATATTATAAAATCAATGAATTCTTCTCACATTTGCAGGGTTCCACAAAGAGTTGGTGAAGCTAGCCTACTCCCAAGGTAACCAAAGTGAAATGGTGGATGCGACACTATTCTGCACCTACACCAAAGCGTCACTATGGGTATGCAAATACGCCCGAGGTCTTGAGACTGGACAAGGGTAAGCTGAAGAAGGATCAGAAACAACATGATGGCAACAAGGTTAAAACAGCTGATGTTTACATGGATCGTCAGGGGAAGAAGCGCTACAAGGGTAACAAAAACCTTCGTCCCACAGAGAATCTCGTATGGGATATGTTGATCGTCTTTCATATGCATTCTGTTTTATGGATACATTTGAACTGGTATATCGGGATATGTAAATTTATAGTTGATGTTTTCCCAATCCCTTTTTGAAGTGGTAACCCCATTCTTTCTCAGCAATCTGTCTGTTCCCAAGGATCTACCCTATGCCATTTGCAAGACACCTCGTCGATATGCTCGAGGATATGAAGTCGACATGTCGAGGTGCTCCAGTAGTACCTGAACAGGTGCCGGATGCCCTGGTCACTTTCACTCAATGGCCCCAGGTCTGCCAAACTGACTGGCAGTTTGTTGATTTTGATGAGTTGTATACATACCTGCGAGGTAACAAAAATTTACGAATCCCACCAAAATGGCGGGGAGTGATCCCGAACCGTCTTGGGGAAACTCCATGAGGCATTCCAGGGATTCCAATGGCTCCAGATATGTACATTTATGCATTTCGGAATATTCAAACACCTGATATTGAGAAACACCGGGTTTCAGACTACATCCCAACATATTTTTTTGGGAAAAATATTCGTTTGAAAAAAAAAAGTTCGGGTCGGTGATTCAGAACTATAGCAACCCGTGATTAACCCGTGATTAACCCATGATTAACCCATGACAACCCGTGATTTGGGGATAAAACCCAGGGTTTTCAGATAAAACCCAGGGTTTCCCTAACCCGTGACCAACCCGTGACCAACCCGTGATTTACCCGTGACAACCCGTGATTTTATCATGGGTTTGAACCCTTCCGAAGCAGCTAGAAAAAATAGTATTTTTTTGTGGTTTTGACCTGGAAAATGGGGACCTAAGACGGTCAAATTCGAGAATGCTGCGAACCGTTCCAAAATTCAATGGTTTTGGATCTACCAGAACCGACTCTCAGAATAGACAAGCTTGGGGCGCGTGTCAGAAAGATACATGCTCGAAGCCAAACCAACTTGCAATCAGTACATCTCAAATCTATGAGCCAGTATATGCACAATATGGATATATGGATTCTTGTACTTCTACATTGATTCATTTTGCGAAGCCATAGTTTTTCAAGTCCTGGTCTGGCACTTCAGCCAGGGATGTCAGGATCGATGGAACCAGGTATGTCCAACCGATGGAGCTGTGCTACCCTACAAGATGGGCTGGATCATGTGAAAGCAAGTCTTTCTTGTGATGGTGAAATGCCGGATGAAGAAGAAGCGAAACTCTTAGCTGAGCTAGAGGACCATACAAACTTGCTATTTGAAAATGATGTTGCAATGTTTGCAATCTATTTGTTTTTTGTTTGCTGTTAGTGAATTTGTGAATTTGGGCTTTTGACCCCTTCTTGGGGCTTTGGAGTGTTGATCGCCCATTGCAATTTCCAGGAAATCAACCGCAAACTTGGATCTCCAGAGCTCAAGGTCATAGCCTAATTTGTTGATGCCCAAAGTGATGTCAAGGTGTCAGCCAAACCTCCCTCCTGCCTAAGTCTTCCGCAGACAGGTCGCTGAAGATTCTGCCGCAGAAACCTTGCCGGTGGATAGCCCAGTTTCGGAGTAGCATCCAGTTTCATCACAAAAATTCTAACATGGTGTTTAAAATAGAAACCTATTTAGAAACCAATATATTTATTATAGTACATGGCATGGTCCAAAGCCGTGTCCAAGAATCTCATCCTTTTGAAAAATATTTGAACCGGTTTTGCCAAATGAGGCCACAGACTCTCAACTTGCTGAAGCAGGAAGGCCCCTTGGAAAAGCTCCGGAACCACTAGCTGTACTTGGGCTGAATTGTATGCTTGTATCTTCACATGAAAAAGATATTCCGGTTGTTGGATGTTGTTGGTGTCACTTGATCCAAAAGACCAGTTTTAATGGTAGGTTTGACTTCTACTTTTAAATTGCATTTTGCTTCTTTGCAGCAATGAATCAAACAGTGCTTTCCTTAGGCAGCCCCTACTGAAACCTCAGTGGTCGCTGTGCCAGAGACACCGACTGCGAGTGTATTGACTCCTGCCACTCCTCTCCCATCGCCTACTACCCCATCAAAGTCTGAAGTTTCTGTTCCAGGAACCAGTGAAACAAAGCATGTTCCAGGTTTCACTCGACGCCAGGTTTGGGATTGTGAGTTTCAAGTTGTGAGTTTGAGGTTCAACATGGGTCAACCAAACCACAACAAATCACAACAGTGTTGGGCCTGAAGGTTTAAAAATGTTTCCAAATTGGTGGTATGTTATTTACATCCCATGTTCAGTCACCCATGCTGCCCTGCAGATGCTTCTCCGACGAGCTGCAAAGGCACGCATTAGCAGGATGGTTGCACCGAAAGTCAGGAGGAAGGACTTGTCTTGCCCTGAGTATGTCAAGCAGGAATGGGAAAATGGCGACCGGAATGCTATGGCAGACTTACTTCAAAAGGTCAATTGGCAGAAGGACCTCATACAAAGCTTCCAATATCATGACATATCATGTCTCATTGTGCATTGTCTCCACATTTTATCAAATAGACTGTCAACCCTCAATCATCATCGCAGGACGAGTTTTGCAACCAACTTTTGGTGTTGGTGAAAAGAAAAAAGAAAGTAGAACTGACTATCGACGAGGGCTGGCACAGCGAAGCTGATATGCGGGAGCTTGGTTGGTCTACGTCTTTGTCTCAGAATTTCAAAGTACTGTACCAATGACACACTTGACACGTTAACTTCAGCTATACTCAAAATAGTGCAGTCAGTGTTGAGTTTACGTGGGTGCCTTTGTTTTGTGTTCATTCTCCCAAATGCTGACTATATACATCTTACTACTCTTCACATTGAGGGCAAAGATAGCGGGAGCCAAGAGCAAGTGCATCGCCCTGGGATCCACCCACACCAGGCCTGGGAGAGACCCACATTGGCTCACTTCCAAGTGTCTGCCTGGTGCAGGCGGAATGCGTATGATGGAGAAATGGAGTTTTGGATCATCACCCGGGAGGTTGGCAAGAGGACCGAAGAATCAAGTTACGAAGAAGAACATTCCAAGCGGATGAAGGCTTGATAACATTTTGAAACATTCAATCATGCAAAATCCACAAGTGCAATCATTGTACTGTATAGTTGATCCAATACAATCCCCATTATTGTAAATCAACAATCCCTTGTCCATGCAGGCCGAGAAAGATCCAACTTCGACCCTTGGAACTGACTTTGCTGAATTGGATGCCGCAGGGAAGAGAGACGAAAACATGAAGACAAACAAAATGGACAGACCTGAGATGACCAAGTATTTTCAGGACCAACAAGCCGATCTTGAAACCATTTATGTTTGATGTTGAAACAGTTGAAAGGTACACGTGGTTGTTGTTTCGTTTCAGAAGTGTGTCCTTCAAATCAAACCGTGCTCCCTGTTCCAGACAAAAGAGAGCCTGAAAAAGTTTCTCCAGTCCATGGTGAGCAAGTCCGGGAAGCTACGGGCTTTGGTTCGTGATCTCAAGAAATCTTATGAGGAGAGTGCCATTCAGAAGTTCCCTGACAGAAATCTTCAACATGATATCTCAAGTCACAAAATATATCCAAATATATGGATCTACTTTCAAAGATCGGGAAACCATGATGATTCGCATTTCTTTGTGCAATGATTATAAGATTATTTTTCGGCTCCTGATATATTATCCTGTGGTTGTGCACATGTTACATTTATCCCAGTTGTTGATTCCCCATCCAGCCTCCACCGCGTAGCAATCTGCAGGTGCGTTGACACCTTGAACAAGGACATCGCTGAAGTTGACAAACACTATGATTTGTGCAATGATGCGTGGGCCAAAGGGGAAGTAGATGACTTCACTGGTGAAAAGCCCCTGGGACTTTAACTTTCTGAAATCCAAGTCAATCAATTATGAGGTTTGGTATTGGCATCCAAGACAAACCAATTAATATGATGTTATTTTTCCTTTTGTTTCCATCTCAGGTGGTATACCAAAGCCGAAGAAGCAATGAAGAATGCGACCTTCGTGTCTCCTGCTTATTTAAAGAAAGTGGACAATGCCAAAATCTCTCAAAGTTCAATTGTGTTACAACAAACTGTTGCATATACTTGAGGTGTTCGAAAGCCACTGCAAACGAAACCAAGATCAGGACACCAGTATATCAATCAACCATGGTTTTTGGCATCGCATGTGGGGCCCAGCATATGTGTCATACTCGGAGTTTCTCTTGTTGCAGGAATGCCAAGAAGTACTATGAGAAGAAGCAGGATGGTGACGCTGATGACACCAGCCCCTCTGGCAGGGCGCCAAAGACTGAGAAAGGTGAGAAGGTCAAAAAAGAGAAGACAAAGTCAAAGGTCAAGAAGGAGAAGAAGACCAAGGAAAAGAAAGACAGGTAGATCTCGAAGAGACACATATCTAGGGATAGTTGCCATGGCGTAGCCTTTTTCCACACTTGTAGCTTTGCAGTTTGAGTCTAACCATTGTCAGGTGATGAAACCATTCAAAATTGAAAACAAAACGCACTGAAACAAACAAACTTTTGACATGATTTTCTTTTGCAGAGCTATATGTGTGCCTGGCTCTTTAGCTAGCAACTTTGAGGGGATTCCCCACTTTGCGGAGTGCTAATCCAAATTTCGACTTTTGATCTTCGAATGCTACAATGGGGTCAAAAAAGGACGCTGCATGCTGGCAGTTCCCACATGGTTTAGAAAGAAAACAATCACACAATTCTGATCAAAATCAACCATGTATATAATATGATTATATATGTCTATAAAGATTTTACTGGATGACTATAATAGGGGAAACCACACCATTCCACACGGAGCGGCCCCACGGCAGCCAGGTGCCCCAGCTGGGCGCATTGTTCGAGGGATGAGCAAGTCCATCGGAGAAGGGGCTGTAACCTCAGATGTTGGGAAGTTTCAGTTGAACCAACCAATTCCCAACCCACAAGTGGTACTGGTTGGGCCTACCAGTTTAATGGGTTTGAATGGCATAGTATATGTTTTCAACTGCTGTGATTTTTTACCATCTCAAGGATCCGTATTGAAACTGTACAGGGATGCATGAACGTTCCCAGCGAACATGGCGAAACACCTGAAGATGAACTGTTTGAACTTTTGAGTTGTCATCGCTCAGACTCTTGCCTTTCATTGGCAAATATTTGGTTTCCCAAAATAATTTATGGGAATGTGTAATTCTGTGTAATATAGTACATATCGTATACTCCGTTTGTAATATGTTCCAACTTATGTCCAAACAGGATGAACAATTTCCATATCCTTGGGGGACGCGACCATTGCCTTCACCTACATCGGCTTCCACCAATGCTGTTGAACGGAAGAGGGGTGCCCCACTTATTTCAGAAAACGAATTGCCTCAGAAAAAAATGGATCTGTGCTGTCAACTGCAATCGCCCAGATTGAATGATTTGGTTTCTCAGTGTGAAACCCTGGGGTGTATTTCCTTGAAGCTCTGCAAAGATGTTTTCAATGCATCAGCTGGCACAATTCTTCACCATTCGATTCGGGTCCTGGAAAGCCTATTTACGCGAGAAGAACCATTGATTTTTAAGGTGGGGTTTTCCCACAATCCGGTTTGGAGATGGAAAAATGAAATCTATGGTTACGTTAAAGCCCGGGAGAAATGGTCAGATATGATCATTTTACACTATGGGAAAGAACCCTTCACTGCGGCGATGCTTGAAGCGGCCCTCATCGAAAAATATAAAGGCATCTATGTTGCAATATGTTTATTTAATTTTTGTCATTTTATATTTTTATTTTTGTGTTTACGATGGTGCCCACTACCATGAAAACAATCATATATATGAAAAAAACCATTCAATACTTCCCAGTCAAGGCAGACCCGGGTGTAAGAACATCAAAGCGGGTGGTGACACGGTGATGCCCGAGCTGGACACTCCCAACAGCCGTTACACTACATATGTCGTGTACAGATCCTTTCGGACACCTCCGCCGATCAAACCATTGGCCCATGGAGGTTGCCGCCCTTAGGTTTCACAATTCCCTAAGGTGTCTTCAAGTTACCGGGGGGATGGCCATGGAAAAAAGAACAGAGTTATGATTTTGACCAACAAGAGCCCAAAAAAACATTCATATAATATGGATACATAATTGTCATCTCAACTAGACTGACACTGGCTCCTTGCAAGACCTTCCTTGCAAATTTGCAAAACAACCACCCTCCACACACACACACACTCACACATGTTCTCCTGGTTTTAACTTTCAATTGAAAGTTTTGCGCCGTGTTTGCCGAGGCCTCTTGCGCTGCAGCTGTCCGGGCAGCTCAAGACATTGTGGCGGATATAGGTGTGGAAGCAGCTTCACGGTCCGGAGGTCTTTTGGAGCTTTCTAGAAAAAGGCCCAAGAATGGAGAAAGGGATTGCCAGCACTTGATGGCCAAGAAACTTCGCCTGTCACTTCCCATAGCCCAGCACTACTTGGATACAAAAGATGACTCGTTGAAACTGCCTTTTCTTCGCTTCAGAGATTGGTTGAGTTTCCTCTTGAAGCACAACTGCCTACACATTTTGTGTGGGCTGGTGAAGCCCAATCCAGACCGGCAAGGTGACATCTTTGAAGCATTTTGGAGGCGGTTTGCCATCCACCATCCTGACCACCCAGTGATTCAGCGTGCTGAACGTGGAGAGATCAGTCTTCGAAGGACAGTGCCACTCCTCCTTCATGGAGATGAAGGAAGGTCAAAAAAACGTTCTCCATTTCTTGTTTGCAATCTCCATTCGCCCCTAGGTCGTGGAGTTGAAGCTGGCTTGCAGGAGGGACGTAGGAGAGAATACTTGAAGATGCTTCCCAACTTTACGGGCCACAGTTACACAAACAGGTTTTTGGTTTCGTGCCTGCCGAAGCAAGATTATTGTGGGAAGAACAGTTTCGTCTTCGACATCCTCATGCAAACAATCGCTGAAGAATTACATCACTGCGCAAGTGAGGGTGTGCAACATGAGGGCCAGCGCTACTTGGCAGTGTGCATTGGCATTGTCGGCGATTGGCCGTGGCTTTGCAAAGCCGGAGGGCTACAGCGCAGTTTCATGAATGTCAACAAGCACAAAGAGGATGCTGGTGGACGCAGGCGGTCAGAGTGCCGTGGTGTCTGCCATTTGTGCAGAGCGGGGCAACCTGATTGGCCTTATGAACAAATAGGGTCAAGAACGCCACTCTGGGAGGCAACAATGCTGACACAGTCTCCGTTTCAGGGGCCATGTTGCCTTGAAATCATTCCGCACTGCCCTGGAAAATTTCCAGATATGTTCAAGTTTGACGTTTTCCACACGTGGCATTTGGGAGTGGGCAAAAACTTTTTGGGAGGAATGTTGGCTCTGCTGAGTGAACTCGAAGATGGTTCCAATGTTGATGTTCGCTTTGAACAGCTGAGTGCGCGATACAAGGCATGGTGTCGTCAAAATGGGAAGACAGCCTACTGCCAACGCATCACCAAGGAGCACTTGAACTGGATAAGCAAGAGTCATTACCCCACTGGAAGCTGGCACAAAGGAGACCTCACCACTACTTTGATGCTCTGGGTTGAATCCCGGTTCCATGCAGAGCAGTGGCAAGATGAGATGCTGGCGTTGGCCGGGCAGGCTGCTGTGGCAATCAACAAGGCCGTACGGTTGATGTACACTTCTGGCGCTTGGATGGAGCAAGCTACGGCCCGGGAATGTGCAGACTTGGGTTTGCGCTTTTTGAGAAGATACAACAGCCTGGCTTTGCTGGCACATGCTCAGAACAAAAGATTGTGGCTGGTGATGCCGAAGGCACACGCATTACACCATCTTTTTTTGCACCTTTTGCAGCAATCCAATGTTGGCCGCTGCTTTAATTTGATTTGCACTTCGGTACAGCAAGATGAAGATCTCATAGGGCGCAATTCAAGACTTAGTCGACACGTTAGCACATTGACTTGTGCACAGCGTGTTATGGAGAGGCATTTGCAAGCCTGTTATGCTCAGTATGTTGAAGCTGGGTACTTGGTGTCAGTTGGGTCCAGTTGATACATTTTTTGTTCTACATGGCCATCCCCCCATTTAAAAAATATGGTGAATTTAAAACCCTTCTTATGGTTTGATTCACCTTGGGACTGGCCAACTGACTCCCTGCAGCTGATGGACAAGCATCTTGGCCTCGACCTCCGTCAAGTTGAGCCAGCTTTGGCAGCGCCACCGGGGAAGAAAATTGATGAAATTTCAAAACCCTGGGTTTTGGATAGAAACCCTGGGTTTACTGGTCCACCTTGCGAATTCTTCAGGTTTTGAGGCCTAAGGTATATATATATGCATGTGGTGGATGTGCCAGGTTATATATGTATATGTATATTTAAATATGTACATTATGTATATTTGTATATGTATCTTTAAATATGTATAGGTATATGCATCGCCAAAGTCGCAAGCAGTGTCCTTGACAGATTCAGGCCTCAAATGGGCCACACGATTCGTCAAGTTATCATGAATCAGTTCCGAAGCTACCGCACTTCCATCACTGCGAAGAAGTACTGTGTGACCATAGCCTGCAGAAACCATTGCTAGGAACAATCTGCCTCGAAGAAGATGCAGGTTTCGCTAAAAAGAAAGGATAGCCCAACATGTTTTGCACATTAAAGCATGGCCATATAATTATTGGGGGCCAATCGTCCTTTTTTGGACTAACCCATGTAGCAAACGTTGGAGATCCCTGCGAAAGACCTTGAGCGGCACGGGCAGGGGCCGCAGGGCATCATGTCGTTGAGGCCCAGAGAAATTGCAAATCGGTACATTTTCTCAAAAATCTTTAAGCAACTCACTGGGTGGTGGCCGACCTACCCCTCTGAAAAATATGAAAGTCAGTTGGGATTATTATTCCAAATATATGGAAAAATAAAACATGTTCCAAACCACCAATCAGTAAACAACTCAGCATCTTGTGAGAATCTGAGGGCATGTTCTTGCAGGAATATATGTTTTACATGTGTGTGATGTTCGAAATGGTGGTGAGGTCCTTAGCATTATGGCTTTCTCCCGATTGATGTCATTTCAGTCTCAAACCCGTGGAAAAAAAAAACATCAAAACACCTTAAGACTAAATAGTATAATTGTTGATGATCAACTATTGGTTGTCAAATGTCATCAGTTGTTGCTATACTAACATGAAAAAATACAGCAATAAGTGTCATAATATCAGAAACAAATAAAAATAGTGATGAACTGACAGTGGTTATCATACACTAATTGTTTGTTTATGTTTTTTTTTGTATGATAAACCATAAAATAGTGGTATACCACCCCCCGGCTCGCCGCCCAGTTCGTTTCTTGCAGCGACCTGATCTTTGAAGGAAACCCCCAAGGTCGGTGTATTGGCCTGGCGCTGAAACTTCCATGGCGCTGATGTCAAATTGGATGTATCTAAAAACGGGTAGTATACACCAATTTCATATACATTATAATCATAATAATGACTGTATCCCACCAAAATGGTTATTCTGGATAGTTTACCCACCAAAATGGTCATTCTGAAAAAGTTTATGGTCATTTACCCAGCAAATTTCATGGTTAGTCTGGTTAGTTACCCACTAAAAGGGGGCAAAATGGTGACTCCAGTTGATCCCGAAGATGGATGGTCTTGACGGGAAATACGCCATGTCGGTCATGGCGCCTATCGAAAAAAAGAAAGCTTTTGGGGTTGCACGTATACTACATATATATAATATGTATATATGAAACATATATATATATGTATATATATAACATATATATATATATGTATATATATATATGATCATGTTTGGTTGGTGCTATCCCCAGTGAAACCCAAAAACGGGTTGGTATCCAATTAGCTCCCGTGATGCGATGGTGATATATGTATACCAATGTATATCGTTTATTGGCAAACGAATCTCCATGAACAACAATCTGTATGGCGAAGCCTGCACTTTCTGTTGGAATTCTCAAGTTGCTGAAATCCCTTCAAGATGGTGATTCAAAGCAGCAGTTTTTTGGCAAATTCACCAGATCACTGATGTTTTCTCAAATCAAATGCCAACAAAAATCAAACATAGCGACATAGCGACATAGCCATTGAACATGGCCATAGAAATAGTGTTTTTCCCATTAAAAACAGTGATTTTCTATAGAAATGGTGGATTTTCCCATTAATAGCATGGTGGATCTTTCCATCGTTTTTTGTGTTAGTTTACCAGGCCGGGTACAGAAAAAAACCTCAGAATCCTCTGAATCCTCTGAATCATTAACCATCATAAACCATTATCAATCATCACCATTTTCAAGCTGGTTAAGAACACCACCAACCAGTATTGTTATCAACCATCATTCATCATTATCAATCATCATTAACCATCTTTAAGCATTATCAACCATCACCATTTCCAAGATGGTTAATGATTCAGAATCCTCAGGTTAATCATTTTCAAGATGGTTCAGAAAACCACCAACCAGTTCTCAATTTCCGGCGGGATGCCCCATGGATGCCAACCTGCAGTGGCCACAAGGCTGATGTGGAGATCCGCGGGCGCAGGTTCACAGCCACCTTGGCGTTTTTCAGTTCACGAAACGACTTACTGGTGCGTTTTACTACGTAGGTACCCTCTGGTAATAACTCACATAGCTATTGAAAATGGCCATTTATAGTGGATTTTCCCATTAAACATGGTGATTTTCCATAGCTACGTTAAATTACCAGAGGGTAATGGATGGGAATGGAAGAATGGGATTCTTATTGATAGTTAGTGGATCATTCCCGAAAATTCCCTACTAAGCATAAGACTATGGGAATAACCAACGAATTGTCTGGGAATAGAATTCACATGAGGATATTTGACATCGATTTACCACGAAAATGTCATTTATATTCATTGAATATTTACATCATAGCTAATATATACCAACTCATTTCCCATTAATTAGTTCGTCCAACAGGGATATAATTAATATAATTAGGAACATGATGAACATATTTACTGACTTTAATGGGGATGTAATTAGTGGGGATATGATTGTTGCATATTCTTACCATAAAAAGGTTGGGGATATTTACGAACTTTTTTCATCGAGTTGATTTCTGGAGTTCATATAGAAATGTGAAAAAATGGAATTGAGCCGTCCAATTTAAACCATGGCGATTACCAGCATGGTCAAAAGAGTAGTAATTCCTGGCGCTTAGCATTCAATAAAATTTCTGGATGGTTAAAGTGGCAACGGAAATGGCCTACATCGAGGTATCTGCCCGTTTCCGGGACATGTTAAACCATGAGCATATCAGGATGGGTCAGGGTCAGAAACATGCTGGGTGTTTGGAGTCCCCCCTATCCCATCTTTTGGAATGCTCAAATCTGAGGTCCGACAAAGACAGAACCCAACTGCCAACTGCGCTGTGATTTTGGAGATATGACTGGATACGACTCGAGCATCTTTCAGAGCAGTGGCAATTTCTCGCCATCCCAAACAATCCAAACATCTATCTGTAGGTGTTTTTGGATAATCTTCCCATGGGGATTGAAAAAAAAGTTTTTTTTTGAACTCACCAAGCATCATTGGTGATCTATCCACCATAACCCTTCTGATTTCGGTGGTAAAGCCACAACATAAAATGTGCAACATATGCTAAGATCCCTAACAATGCTCGAAACCACCCATCAAGAATCATATTATGATATAATATCAAGAAAACATAATATGATATAAGATGCAAAACTCTCTAACCACCCATCAAGACAACACAATTATATCATATTATATCATTATATCATATAGTTGGTGGTTAAATCTACACTTTCGTGGGACAAAATGGTAAAATATAGCAAGTTCTAGCAAACTAAGCGTAAAATGAACATTCATTGGACACCCATCCAAAGAAACAATTACCCTCTGGTAAATTAACAGTTCGACCCTGCCAGTCATCGGGGTTGGAAGATTAGTTTCCACTACAAATTGGTCATTTTCAGGGTCATGTTCATTTCCCAAGACTTCAAAGCTGGAAGCTAAGAATCTTCATAAAGCCCATAGGATCCATGTATGCTATATATGGTATTTCCCAGAGGGTGGTGGCTAAATCACCACTCTTGTGTTAGTAAAATGCAGTGACCGCAGTGATCAACCGTCTTCTGTGGCTTCCCGACACTGGGACCAAAGCCGAAGTCACCATGGTCGCCCGCTGTCGGCCTCAGCGCATTAGGGACAAATCTATGGATGAGGGGGAGAAATCCGATATTTTACACGGGACAAGACAAATGTTTTCCTCCAAATAATTGATAGATTGATTGATTTAATGAAAATAATTGAAGAATTATGATTGATTCATTTAATTCATGTTCCTGAAATCAATTGATATTGATATCTGGACCAATCTGGATTGCTGACTTCATGATGAAGTTACCATAAACAGTTACCATGAAGTGGTGATCAACGATGTCCTTGATAGTACCCATCGGTGATCTCTTGAGCCCAATGACATACTTTTGGGAAACTCAAAGGGGTGGAATCTCTACCATCTACCTACATTACAATCAATGGGGATATGGGGCCACCCTTCCAAACAAATCAACCAAATTTCCAACAGGAATAGGACAAGTATGATCTGGATATATCTGGATCAAGCAGCCAAGCAGCTAGGAATCTGTTGCTATTCGCCCTCCTAACAAACAAAGTCAGTCATTGGGGATCCAGGATGATCCGATATGATCCGACTTGCTGGGACAGGATTTTTTGTATCAACGACACAACCGCACAAAGCAATAAGTTCAATAACTTCGTCAAGCAGAATTATGGTAACTTTGTGCGATGTCTCAACTTATTAATCTATTGAGGATAATTTTCTGGACATGGTGGGCAGGACGAGTTGGGTGCTACCTATATCTATGTCACGCTGATGCTTCTTGGAAGTGAAACAAATTCTTCTCGAAAAAGACCGTTGTTATCTGAGATCATTGCAACTCAAGTGTATTCGGGTGAACCTAACGAACCTAACAGCATATCAAACCACCAAACCTTTCAGTGCTGATATTGCGGGCCTCTCTGAATTTCAGTTGTTTCATACCCACATAAACTATCATAAACTGGGCAGTTGTTCATAGTCAACTCGTTTTTTCCAGTGTCAACTCCATCTGGGATGGTCAAAAACTACCGGGACGAGCTCCGGACTTTGGATTCGGACTAACTTGAAAACTGGCCTGACAGATGACCACCACTTTGCGGGAGAATCTCAACCGCATTCTGGTGATTTCCAGAGCTCCCCTACCCTCTGGTAAACGTTTACATAACTATGGAAAATCAGCATTTTTGATGGATAATCAACTATAAATGGCAATTTTCAATAGCTATGTTAGTTTACCAGAGGGTATATATATATACAGTATATATATATATTATACATAGATATATTGCTCCTTGGAGAGCATCACCCAGGTAAGGATTGGCATCACTGGTCCGATTACAAACATCAGGCCCACATGGTGCATGTTTTCCAACGGACCCATACCATGTGGCCAACAATGTGTTAGTTCAATCTATAGTTGTGGATCCAGTTTCAGCAGCATGAGTTTTTCTGAACAAAAAAATGATTGGTCATGGCTAGAACATGCTGTCCAACATCGGGCTTTCAGAACCCCAGATTCTCTGCCTGCACGTGCGTGGAAATTCTGAGTGAGACTCGCAGGTGAAGAAGTTTACTGTAGATGTTCACCACAACTGTTTGTCGAACCTGATATCTACTGTCTGTGGCGGGGTTACCATCGCTAGCAAGTGACATTGAATTTCTTTTGATTTTAGGAGACAAAAAGTAGACATGAGGTCACACAAAAATTGCTGTTTAAATCGCCAGTTGTCCCCAAAAAACAAGTGGCAAGAACCACAATATCCACGCAACGTCCCCCCGTTTGGGCCAGTGGCCTCTGGCAAATCCGCATCAGCCAAGCACCTGATTGGCAGACTGAGAAATGTGGTTTTAACACGCAAAGAATTGGATTTTGGCCGCAAATCTCTGACTTCGGCAACAAGAAATGGGATGCTAGCAGATCAGTGGATCCCAGGGTCCTGAGGCCCCAGGCCGCAAATTCCAACTGGGGGCCTTGTTTTTTTTTACCAAACAATGAAGATAACCAAATAATGTGTTGGTTGTAGATAGGATATAAATGGATAAACATACTACCCAACGATGCAAATATCATACCATATATATATACATATTCAATATACACTAATATACAATATATAACATTTAATAATATATATATATATACTTTGTTGTATCCTGATTGGCATGGTGGGTCGCTATTGTGAAAAGTTTTCTCTAAGTAATTCTGAATCTGTGTAATTGCTGGGGCGGGTCGCTATTGGGAAAAAAAATGAGGGCAATTGTTCAACATTTTTTCAGTGTTTTCAGCATTTTTATGTGATTAATTTGAAATAAAAAAACATAACAAATTTCTTTATTAAAACCAAAGTTTTGAAAAAACCATGTTTGTTGTAGAGGTCCTCTATTGTGTCCAACTTGTTTACAAGTGAAAATTTCCAAAATCCTTCTCTCCTTTCCTCTTCCTGTCCTTTGCTAAAGTTTTTCTCTTTTTACTTTCTTAGCTCCATTCTTTTGGAGTTCTCAAAACGTCTAATGTCTCAAAATATAGGATGCCTTGTTAAAACACCATTAAAAAACAGCACCCAAACAATTTTTCAAGGGGGTTGCCAATGCATCTATTGTGTCCATTTTTTTTGAAGTGACACTTTTCCAAAATCCTTGTCTCCTTTTCCTTTCCTTTAGTGTTTCTATCTTGCTCTCTTCTCTCCATTTTTTTGGATTTCTCGAAATGTCTAATTTCCCAAAATATAGGATGTCTTATTAAAACCACATTAGAAAACAGCACTCAAACATTTTTTCAAGGGGGTAGCCCATGAGCAACCCTGGTCTTCAATGGGTCCTCTATTGTGTCCAGTTTTTTTTGAAGTGACACTTTTCCAAAATCCTTCTCTCCTTTTCTTATCCTTCCTTTAGTTTTTCTATCTTACTCTCTTATCTCCATGTTTTTTGGATTTCTATGGTGTTTCTATGGGATGTCTAAAAAGTTTCTATGGGAATTCTATGGATTTGGTATGGTGTTTCACAAGGATGTCTATGGGATTTCTTTGGGGTTTCCAGGATATTTCTATTGGATTCCCATGATATTTCTATGAGATTACTATGGGATTAAAAAAGGGATGTCGATGGTATTTCTATGGGATTCCTATGGGGTTTCAAAAGGATGTCTATGGGATTTCCACTGGATTCCTATGGTATTTCTATGATATTTCTATGATATTTCTATGGGATTTCTATGTTTGATTCCTGTGGGATTTCTATGGGAATTCCATGGTGGTTCTTTGGAATTTCTCTGCGAATTCAAAGGGATGCCTCTGGGATTTCCCATTGGATTCCTATGGGATTTCTATGGTATTTCTATTGGATGTCTATGATATTTCTATGGGATTACTATGGGATGTCTGAGGGAATTCTATGGGAGTTCTATGGGATTCTTATGGGATCCTTATAGGTTTTTTTGTGGTTCCTATGCTATGTCCATGTTATTTCTATGATCTTTCTATTGGATTTCTGTGGGATTCCTATAGGATTTCCGTGATATTTCTATGATATTTTTATTGGTTGCAATCTATGGGATTACTATTGGATGTCAATCGAAAGTTATTTGCAATCAATTGAAAATGAAATCAAACTAAGTTGAAATCAATTGAACATCAATTGAAAGTAAGTTGAAATCAATTGAAAATCAATTGAACGTAAATTGAAATCAATCGAAAATCAATTGAACATAAACTGAAGTCAATTGAAAATCAATTGAACATAAACTGAAGTCAATTGAAAATCAATTGAACAAATAAATGGCAGTACATTGAAATCAATCAAAATCAATTGATAAAATTTTATTCAAACCCCGATCCCTACAAAAAATCACATTAAAGATACTCTTAAAATTGTTTGGGGGGGCCGACTCTCGACACTAATCAGGATCCAACAATATATATATATATACATATTATATCATAGTATCAAAATGTCTCAAACTTATCATCCTCCAGACCGCAAAATGATTTGGGCGAAATTCTACCTACTCTAGGTTCAGCGTATATATTAATATATATACAAAAATGGCAAATGCGCGGTCTTTCCATCATTCAACAGCTTTTTCCCGATAAGATCAATTCAATCACCTTGAAACTCTTGATTGGGGAATCAATATAAGTTCCATGAGTTAAATTTTACTTACATTGTGTTCCAGCCATATTCAATGGTGTCTTTTCTGGATTTACAAAAACACCATAATACTCATGCATTTCAAATGGGATATATGATGTGTACTACATTATGCATATCTATACATATCTATTAAAAATTGTACATATATATATATATTATATATAATATACCCTCTGGTTATTTAACATAGCCATGGAAAATCACAATTTTTAATAGGTAAACCATCTATAATTGACCATTTTCCATGGCTATGTTAAATAACCAAAGGGTATATATACATTATACATATTCCATGGGATTTAGTCCCATCCCACAAACATTAACACCCCCATTTTTTTTCGTCTCAAATATGTGGTTTCATCCCTTACATCCACCATGGTTGTTGGGTGGTGTTCAATATTATGGGGAAGGGATTAGTCCCATATCTTCATCATAAATTTGATATAATCCCCATTCTTGCTGGTGCTTCATCATCTTTAAGTCCCAATTTTTGAACAGTTTCCGAACCAGAAGTGGTATCTCATTTATAATTGGCTTGTAAGCCCCATTGACTCACCAGTTTCTAAGTGGGTGTGTCTGAAAATAGGCTAAACCCCTAAACCCAATGGTTTTGCTGATCATTATCCCTATTAAATGGCTATTTCATTGGGAATATTAACCCAACATTTTCAGACAAACCCAAGTCTTAGATGATCTTCCAAAAAGGGATTAGTCCCCAATTGTTCTACCTATTCCACCGCCGAGCTGAGCGAGCTGAGCTGCAGGATCTGCTCATGGCTCCAAGCTCCAAGACGTTCAGCCTCAGAGTCGATGGTATTCCATGACTATCGAAGTCTATAATGTATATATTTATATATAGTATCTATATAGTATGTATATAGTATGTACTATATATGGTAGGCACAAGATATAATTACATATTTATTGGGTATATAATATTGTATAATTTATGCATATGTAATATGTATATACATATATATATAGTATATCATAGGGACAATGTGTATACAGTGTAAGCGTATAGCGACGTAAAGTACTATCATACACATACATATCCCCATCACGACCAAACTCTGGCGGGTTAAAGGAACAAAGATAGGGACTTGATTTAAACAACCGACCATGTTGATATGTCAGGTCTACCCAAAAGGCCCTAATTTCAGGGAATGTCCTGGGGTATATTCTGAATATTTCCACTGAAATATGGACTGACATGGCCAAGATATCTTCCATTGTTTTGGACAGCCATTGATGCTTGATGGGTTCATGCTGGCTTGAAGCGGCTTGATGGTCAATGCCTTGATGCTTAACAAGTGGATGGAATGGGGGTATTTATGGGTATTTCAAGTTTAGACAAGGTCAGATGTGAATACAAAGGAATTTCATTGGCTGCTATGAAGCAAGCTAAGCCACTGAAAATATGCGTAGTATCAAATGGATTTTCAACATGTGCATGTCAGTACAGCTTCAACACCATGACATCTAAGCCTTTTTTTGGATAGATCAAGAACAAAATAAGTACAGTTAAACCACCAAAAAACATAGAACAGCTATTTTTCCATTATATATTTTAGTAGGATGTTACTTCATGTCACTTTTCTATCTTTTTTTGGAGAATACTATGACATCACAAGAAACATCCCCATATATCCCAATATTTCTTGGTGAACTCCCAACCACCGCGGAAACCAACCTCGATGATTAGAACTGGGTGCTCCCAACGGCGGCTGACACCAAAGGTTTGTCTTGGAAAGGCCCAGTGATCTTCATGCAATACCTGGCCACTAGCCGCTGTAGTAACGTTGCTGGCTTTTTGGTTTTCAACAGCCTAAGAAAAGCTATGAATCACATGGAATCACGAAGAAATGATACGATTCAAGATATCAAAGACCGATTCATGAGTAAATGAGGCTGGCTCTAAGATGGACTGACCTTGAATATAGTCACAGTCATGGAGGTTTCCATAGTCATGGGGGTACCCCAATACAATTGATGGTTTATAAGGAAAAATGCCAATGAAAAATGGATGATGATGACTGGGGGTGACCCCATGACTTAGGAAACCTTCATAGTCAACACATGTCCCTTTTGAAGCTGCGAATCATGCGCTGGGGGCACCCATTGGGCGCATCGACTGCGAGCTGAAGGTCACTGTTGGGAATCTGCACCACAGGCTCACCCTCTGATGCCTTGCAAAATGTGCGAAAATGGTGAGAAATGGTGGCCTAAAAAAGCCCTGAGATAGTGGATATTTATGGATATTTGGGTATAAATATGCAAATTTACCATCTTAGTCTTGTTAAACATTGTTAAACAAGTTATCACACATGCCATGATATTCCATCCCATTATGATAGCCCTTTATTCCCATCCTGGTCCCTTCCCTTCCGATCTTCAAACAGCAACGGCCCGTTGAGTCTTCCACGGCCCATCTCCACTGGCAGACGAGGACTGAAACAACCTCCGTAGCGCCGGCTTCGCATCTGACTTGGGATCACTGCGTTGAACAATGACCATCCAATTTATACATTTTGAATTTAAGAGTAACTATACTTATAAAATCTTATATACACTTATCCAATTTACATCCAAATATAAGAAATCTATTTGTTCACAGGAAAACTCCAGAACTGGCAACTAGATTCCGAGATTAATGAGACCCATCATCTCTTGCCAAGTCACTAGTGAGGACCTTCTCATGCCCCTGAAGCCCGCGTCGAGACAACATGGGACATGGGGCACCAAAATTCTTCACTCGTAACCACAAAGAGCGCTGTAGTAGTGCCTTTTTGCAATATGGATCTATGTGGTTAGTAGAATATTCGATACCCTCTGGTAATGACTAACATAGCTATTGAAAGTTGCCCATAGAAATAGTTCATTTACCAAAGATGGTGATTTTCCATATAAATCACCGTTTTCCCATGGTTTTCCCATCAAAGATGCTGATTTTCCATAGCTTTTCTCTCTTCCTGGGGGTCAGACTCGAAATAGTTTAAGGGTCGCTGCAACTCTGACCACAGGGGGAAACTGACGGATGATGTCTAACTGGAACTGCAGCCAGGTAGGGGTTTCGCATCATGTTATATCCCAACTCATAGGGGTCATCTAACCCTCTGGTAATTTGTTACATAGCTATTAAAAATTGGCATAGAAATAGTGGATTTACCCATCAAAAATTATGATTTACCTCATAGGACTCCGTTTTTGGTGGTTGTGATGAAAAATCCCAACCAAAGGCCATAGGGGCCCTGCCTTGATGATCCCATTGGCTTTCAGGGCATTCATCAACTGGTGACGCTGGTGATGGGATTACTCCCAGAGCATGATATGCATTGAGACATCTATGTGTCATATCTAATTCATATCTATGATTATCCATGTGTTTTATGAACAATTCTGAAGTGTCCTGGCCAAAAACCATGACCAAACTTGACCAAACATTTTGAAGCAGCTTGCAAAGGTTGAACTTCAGACTCAGATTAACCGGATAGTTAGGCCATGTTTGGCAGAGTCAGCAGCCCACGTTCCGCTTGGACACCACGATGAAGGCAACATCCAGAAGTTGTGTTTTTCAATCCACATCTTGCTTCCAACTGTTCCACGTGTTGCATTGGAATGCGCTTCATGTTGGCTTTTCAACGGCTCTGCAGAGCTTTCCAACTGCTCTGCACTTTGTGAAACACTACTGCTTCGAGCCAAGTGGCAGTCCATGTCAACGTTGTTTGGCATGTTGAACCACTTCCAGTAGATTTCAACCACATGAGACACACATACAATATGCAGTTGTTTGTTTAAACACTAAAGAACCATGAACATGCTGAACGACAACCACTACTAGCGCCATGACAAGTTGGATTTGCGTCACTCTACGTGGCAATGGAACATCGCTTCAAGAGGCAGATCATAAACAAGACGACTTCCCAGCGCAAATCCCATGGTAATTCACACTGTGTTTGAGATCAACTATCCAAGTCATCCAAGTCATCATCCGATTTACCAAACCATCGCCCTCTTTTTTAGAGAAAGGTAGAGCTCATCATATGGCCTTTGAAAATGGCAACTCCTCAGCCTTGGAGGAGCCCAAAGTCTATTGTTCGTACCGAGTTCTGATAGGGATTGTGCAATAACTAGTGACTCGTGATTATGTGTAAGTATATATATATGCACATAAACACCTACATTATATATATACAGTATATATATTGTACATGTAGTATATCTAAATATGTTTAATATAATTACATGTGAATATATATATATTATATATACACTGTATAATTATATATAATTACATATATTATACACTAGTATATATAGTATGTATTTTATATATACACCCAAGTCTTTGTTGTTCTCCACCTGCTCACCATCTCACCATCTCTCACCGACCATGCTCACCTCAAGCTTGCGTTGATTTTGGGGAAGCGTTCCCCCTGGGTCAAGGTTCAAGCCAAATTCCTCAGTTTTTAATAAGCAAAACCAGGGTTTTAGCATATTTTTCGGTGGATCTATATGGATCTATTGTTTTTTTTGTATACATACTAGATCATAATGGATCCTATAAGCTTCTATTATGATCTATTATGATCATATTATGACCTATTCGCTTTTAGATGTTCACGCTTGTAAGTTGTTGTCACATAAATATCCAAATATTTGGATTGATCCAGTCCCAATCCGACATAGATCCAACACGAAACCATGGCTTCCGGATGGATTTGTTTTAATGTTTTTTGGGGGGAGAAGGGCATGTGATATATGTATAACCCCATTAAACTGGTCGGTAGAATATAATCCATAGCATAGCTAAGAAACTATCATGGTTAGTGTATGCAATTTGGTGTCTTTTCGATTGTGACAGATATTCGAGGCATATTTAAAAATGTATAGTCTAGGCTGTATATAGGGGTTCCCAAAAGGATAGACCATGATTTCCAGGATGAAAAATCGCTGATGAATTTCCCGGTTCCCATAATTCCGCAGCTATGACCGGGGCTTGCTATATCCTTAGAGCAACAGTTTGGGGATATGTCCACATGGCTGGGAAATCCCCGAACTATACAAATGGATACAAATGGAGGTTTCAATCGGAAAAGAATCACATTTTCTGGCTATAGCTATGTCTGTTTACCAGAGTATGTATCCTTTTTGCTCTTTTTCCGAGAAATATGGAGCATACCTCAAATGGTCAATGATGAGAATGAGGTTTTCAAATATACGGCTTTTAACATCTTTTAACCATAGGAGTTTGGGGTAATCTATTTTCATACTTAAACCCATAGCACATCCATAGCAGCACATCCATAGTAATCCCCCGAGTCCAACAAGAAACTGGCACACTATTGGCATCTTGTACCAGCAAAAATTATTCCAATATAATAAGAACATGGCGATGCTATGTAGTATGGTACAATTTTGTATTCCAATATTGTATGGCATACTAAAATTTATTCCAACATATCCAATAATTATGTCGTACGGCGCTGATATGAACACTGCATAGTGGCACCACGTGGCACCTATGGCACCATGACGATCTGAATGTGGAAAACAATTGGAGAGATTGGAGAAACAATTCTCCATGTGATCCCATGTTTTACTAAACATATACCATCTGGTTATTTAACATAGCCATGGAAAATCACCATTTTTAATGGGAAAACTCACTATAAATGGGCCATGTTCAATAGCTTTGTAACAAATTACCAGAGGGTATATGTTTAGTATTCCGCTTAGTTGCCAACCACTTACCGAGTCGTTTTTGGTGATCCCTGACCCTTCACCAATGTCGTGCTTCTTTTCACATCTTCAAACGCCTGTCCGGGCTCGGAGGTGCACGTTATCATGAGGTACATCGCCTGCTGTTCAGCCATCCACCCCTTTCGAACGTCGACATCTGACGCTGGGGATTGGGTCCATTTTTGGTTCTCGGACCTGCAGATCTTGCGTATACGAACTTACCACCATTCAGAAATCATCTGTAGGAAAACGACTTGGACCCATCCCGAAATTGAAAATCAAAGTCCTGTGGTCGTGGTGCCGACATCACCATCCCAGTTCATAACCACCGTTCAACGGCCCGAAGCTTCGGGTTCGCGACCTTCGGCGCTAAGCATCGGTCAGCTTTTGTTTTGCGACGCGAACGCGGGCGGGAAACAGTGTGTTGGGATGGCTGTCACCTCTGAACCAACCATGCAAAGCTGTGTGACATCAGCGGGCTGTCTAGTTTCAGCGATGGTCAAATTTGTGGCTGCCAAGCTGCAGTTGCTGTTGTTTTTTGAAATGCAGAGATTGGTGGTAATCTTGTGGTAATATATCAGCAACACTATAACGCTAGAATACGCTTATATGAGCAAAGTGTCTGATGCTGATAGTAGATCTAATGCGGACACAAACTGGTTAGACAAGTGCAATGGCGTTCATGGTTCTGTGATGTTCTGTGTATATCACAAGGTGTGGATTTAGATCAACAAATTACAAAACAGCACCTGTTTTTGCTGAATCCACGGGGTTCATGGCCAAATGCCGAAGTTTGCCGACGAAATCCAGCATTTCTTTGACCACCCGAAGTCTAGACTCGATCCTCGCCGTGTCCACCGGTTCCAGGTCATTGGTTCAAATGTGGGCAGCAGGGTTTCCGCGGCAATAAATGGCCAATTCTCAAGGACAAGGGTGGCCAATTCCTGAAAATGACAAGGCTGAACGGCTGAACTGAATCAAGTGGGTCAACATGGTCAACAGTCAAGGTGGAGATATCGCTGAAAATTGCCCTCCAACAAGGCTGGGGATCCTACAAGGCTGGGGAGCCCACAGTGGGTTGAAGCATCCATGAATGTCTATGGCAAATGAAGCGCGGCAACCGCCAGTGTGACCCGTAAAAACTCCAGCAATTCGCAACGAATTGGTGCACAAATTAGGTCCTTAGGAGTGGTTCCTGCAGGATTTGTTTAGCGTCACCACTTGTACTCCACAGCTGGATGCGATCTGTGAGTTGGGTTTCAACTTGCAGTGGCACATGGAATAGTCGCCTTTCTAAAGCCACGAAGTTTTCTGAAACCAGTCTCCATTCAACAGGAAACTGAATACACAACCACTTTTGTACGGTATATCTGAATCGTTTTTTTTCTCTGGAAATGGTATGAAGAAGAAATCTAAGCCACACATCAAGAAAATTTGCAGTCACCAGCCTGAGCATGGAATGCGGCACATGGGGTCACTAACGGCAACAGCCAAAGAGGACCACATGGTTCCGACGCCCAGCTGATGGAAATGGCCACTCTCTAAGCTCGAGGGTCACAATGAAAGGCACGTCTTATATTTTGGTTCAATGTGAAAATCATGGGAATATAGGACAATAATTATGGGGACATCATCTATAAGTGTTGTCATGGGTAATATGATATTCTTCTGACAAAATGCTGAACGTCACTTCTCTGCATTCATGCCTAAAAAAAAAACAGCAACCATTAATCAACTGATTGGGTGGTTTTTGGCAACCAATCCTGAACATGATCAACAGGCTAGGGTCATTTGTCAGGATGGGAATTGAAACCGACAACTAACTAACCATCATTTATTGGTCATATATCCGAATTGGTTATATCATCCGATACCATCTGCGTTGCAAAATTCCGATGTTTTCACCAACCATCAATCAATGTTCCTAGAGTTCTAGAGTCTCCAAGCAACCATAAACATTGTTTAACACACACTAAAATTATGGGGCAACCAGGTAAAATACCAATGATCCAATGATCCAATGGGTACAACTGGAGGGTCTAGGTTCACCCAATACCATCCATTTCTTCCACCTGGCGACTTGGAGAGCACCCTCTCTGGGCGACAAATTTCGGCTGTTGGTGCAGATCATGGCGTCACGATGCGTCACGGTTGAAGTCACAGTTGAAACCTATGGCCTAATTTTTTGTAATGAGCAACCCCAAGTCATAGAACAGTGGGAAACTTGGAAAACCTTGGAAATAATATAAAATAATGAGGTATTTATAGTAAATATCCTCTAAAAATCGCATGCTGGAAACACGTGTCAATCGTTTTTGCTGGTGCCTGAAACCTGAAGATCGACCACCGTCTTTTTCGGAGCGACATGGCGTGTAGGTTTACTTGAAATCTCCATGAGGAGAGCCCGGCCAACGTCCTAATTGAAAAAAAACTATGCCCAAGATATTTCCCAGAGAGTGCATTTCAAATATAGGGAAAAACACTGCTTTGGCATTACATCCATCATAAAGAGTATTTAAAAAATCGAAACACATGGAACTGACTTGGCATAATATCAATGATCTGACCATGGCACGGCAAGTCTTGCATCGCAAAAAAAAACCTGGGATGCTGATGTATCATGATCTCAATGATCTCTCATCCTCTGCCATAATTGCCATATATTGCCATAATCCAGCTTCCTTTGTACACAAAGTGTTCATTGGGTTGCTTTCGAACCTGCTACTGTACACTTCGGAATGGGACACAGGCAATGCAGCACTCGAGCAACGAATGCAGTTGCCCATTTCCTGGTTGTTTCAGAAAAATACCGGGAACAAACATCTCACGTACGCCCCAAAAGGCTTTAGATTCTTTAGATAAGAGCAACTAGGAAAAACTTCAGTGAAACAATCAGAACACATTTGTTTCTATATAATTTACAACCAATGGATACCAATGGTAGGATTTTTTATGGGAATCCAACAACCAGAAGTGACAAACTTCGAAGACTTCGATGTTCGTGGTGCCATGCTGACTCTTCTGACTCCCAAAAGAAGATTCGAAAATCTGTAGATTCTTCGTTCATAACAACATAATACAATATATTCCTGAATGATTTTCTATAATTATGTTCTGTTCTTTCTTCAGATCTAAGATTTCCTTGACTTTCTTCAGAGATGCCTTTGTTGGATTGGTCATTTTCAGGATCCAGAACAACCAGGGTCTCCGGGTCGTCCTAACAGAGCGATGCGATACGAAACAACGACGTCGAACAACGACCGTCGTCACGGCCGCCACGGCCTGTGGATTTCTGTCACCGTGGCGAATCGAACCTGTCGTTGGCAGCCCGGGGGCCCCCGGGTAGTGAACATTTTTTGGGAGAAATGGGTGTCATATCCCATAGGATCCATGGTGCTGCTATATATGGTAACATGGATCCCATCAATATACCCCAATGTTAGCATATATACCATACATGGATCCTATGGGTATGGTAATTACTATGGTAACTTTGTCATGATTTTTCATGCTGAACCTCCCATATATCCATATATGATAATCCCATAATTATCCCATGATGGGTAGATGGCATTGGGATGGCATTGGGACAATTGGCATTACAAGATGTTAAAACTATACGAGGCCTGGCAGCTTGGACCATGTTTTAAGGATCAAACCAAGCAGCAATCCAACGATAAGTAAACCTTAAAATTGTTGCTCTGAATTTTTGATACCTTTACCAAAAAAGAATATCTGAGATAAAGATAGATAATATATGATAATATCAGATGTTAAATCAATTGGATAGATTCCAAAAATTATTCCAATAATGAAATATCAATGGTATAATATATGATATTGACAATGTATAATATATTGGAATATCAATAATTATAATAATTATAATAATGTATCTTTCAATAATCTATCCAATAAGCTCACATAAATTCCAATAATGACCCCTCCGGGTTCAGCGGTTGCCTGGTTCAACGGTCGCTCCGGGGCCGCTTGGAGGCGCCTGCGAAGACATGTATATCTATCATCTACTCATATCCATTATATATGTTGTATGCATATAGCCATATAGATGCGCACATATATATATATATATATATTATACATACATATATATATATATATACACATATACATATATACATATATACACATTTACTAGTTACACATATATGGCGTCCAAAGATAAACACATCTGAAAGAAAGGATTCTGGCATTTGGATGAATCCACTGAATCCACTTAAATCACACGACGTCTGCTGGATATCTTTAGTATTGATTGATTTATCATTCATCCATATTCATCCTAGCCATGTTTGTGATATCAGATGATATAAGTATGCCAGTTATATAAGTATGCTATGTTTCTACGGTCCAAACTAAAATCAATCACTGCTAGGTTTTAGTTGTTGAAATCACCGGATTAGTCTCAAGAATCCTTGGCTTAGTGACACCAGGCTATGGGGCCGAAGGAAAATTGAAGGTATCATTGGGCACGGCCCACACAATTCGGAATGAATTACCCATGGAATGTACCTTTTTTTTGTTTGGTATGTTTAATATCAACAATCCACTAAAAATGGATTTTTCCGCCTTTAAGATGGTTTAAATAATCTAATTGGTGGTTGACCTACCCCTCTGAAAAATATGAGTTCGTCAGATTGGATCATCATCCCAACTATTGGGGAAAATAACAAATGTTCCAAACCACCAACCAGCAATCTTAAAGACTTAAACAACACATTTCTTTCGCTTCACGTCAAATCCTAATGTGACTAGTGCTCAAGTCCCGCAGCATCCCGTATGGCAGCATCCCCATGGCTAGTTCAGCAGCTTCCGAATGCTGATCACGCCGGATCCCCAAGACTAGATTCTGTTGGTTATTGTTGGTTATTAATACCTGATTAATAGTGGTTAATAGTGATTAATACCTGATCTAATGAATAATATATACTGATTGGTGGTTGACCTACCCCTCTGAAAAATGATGGAGTTCGTCAAATGGGATGATGACATTCCCAATAGAAAAATAAATTTCATGTTCCAAACCACCAACCAGTATATATATAATATATGTATATAATCATATATATATATATATCCCAGCCTATTCCCAGGTTATATTTATATATTTACATATATATATATAATGTTATAGATCTCATTATATCCCATATCCCAAGTATATTCTAATGAAATCCCAATGTCTCCAGCTTCCTAGAAGCATCCCAGAATGTCCGATGAATGATGAATACCCCAATGAAATCCACCATTTTGCTGGGTAAAAATATCTGAAGCACTGGCCTATGTTCACGGGCGTCAGCTGTCGCTTAAAGGCTTTTCCATCACAGGGCTCCTGGAGCGGTGGCTTTACCCATCAACATATGGGATACCCTCTGGTAAACGTTAACAGTTTGCTATTGAAAATGGCCATAGAAATAGTGGATTTTCCCATTAAGTTATATATGTTAGTTTACCAGAGGGTAGATCAATCTGAAATGCAAGGAGAAACACCATTTTTGCGCAGGAAGTGGAAGATTCTGTTCGGTGCCTGGATGTTGAAAAAGAAAAAACCGTCGTATCCGTTGTAGTCCATATCGGCACCCTTAAATTTCAAGCCCTTTTTGGATCGGTTGGCCTCATCCCAAAATACCCTCTGGTAATTTAACAAAAAACTATGGACAGATTCACCATTGTTGATGGGAAAATCCACTATTTCTATGGTGATTTTCAATAGCAAACTGTTAGTTTACCAGAGGGTATATCCCATTAATATCCCATTGAATCACCATAAAATCCCATTAAATCACTATAAATCCCATTAAATCACTATACCAGAGGGTAACCAAAAACTTCAATGACATCACCGACAAAAAGGTGGATTTCTTCCCAGGAAAGCTCTGGTTATTTCGCACCTTGTGACTGGTCACCAACTTGAAATCACGGTCCTGGCAACGACGGTCGGCCATGGGGATATTGCACCTGGGGATATGGGGAATATGGTGGAGATATATGATTTCTGGGAGATGTTTGGAGATATGTTTCACCAACAGTGGGAATATGATTTATGGGAGATGAAAGGAGGGAGATACTGAGATACTCCCGTGTTGTGTCAATTTCGATGGGAAAGGGTGATGAGAAACCATATATTTTTTTTGACAAAGCCATATTATAATCAACATTCATCAACTACTGCCTTGACTGGTAAATATATCCTTTAGATTCATTTAATGTAATGCATATACTTCCTAATCAAGATGGTAGTATCATATGGTAATATGATGCAGTTTTGACATGAATCGCCACGGTTATTGTAATATAGTATCTATCCTGTAGTATGATTCTAAGAAACATCAATATCGAACTGCTTTAACGCGTGTAGAGTCATCCTGTAAAATCTTGTCTGATATCTAGGTCTTCTGCCACCTGTTCACAAGCAACCCTTCCAGTGTTTGTATCCCCATGATTGAGACCTTACAAATATTAGTATATATATATACAATAATTATATATAATTATCTATAATCATCTATAATTATTATATATATACAATATTATACACCAATAAATATACAATATATATATATATATGCATTATATATATAATGGCATAGTAGAAATGTCGCAATCCCATCAGTGGGTCAAGTCCTCATCCAGCAGAAGCGGTTTCAAATCCACGTCCAGGAAATGCGGCTGGCCGTGTCCTGTGGTGGCAGGCTGCGTTGCTTCGTTGCTTAAAAAAAACAACGGCCAGCTGAAGCACCCTGAAAATTATAAAAATCTGGGATTTATGAAATGTGTGTGTTGAATGATTCAGCACTTAAACATCTTAAACATCTTAACTCATCAGAAATCCCATTGAACAACGGCTATTCATCATCTTCCCATCATCCCGTCCCCTCTCCTTCTTCCCAGCTGCACGTCGAGCCCTGCAGGTGTGTGGGTCACTCTAAAATCCATCCGATTTTACGTGGATGATACGCTTTGGCAAAATTCGGGCACCGAGAAAACACATCAAATTCATGTTTCTTAGGAACTTGTGTCCTTTTTCACAATTTTCCGGGTACTTATATACATGCTATATGTTCAGTGGGGAAGATATCAGATACTCCAACATATTCCAACAGTATAATGTGGCTGCCGAGCAAGCTTCGGTGTTGATTCAACCCGTAAAGACCAAGAGTGAGCAAGGCATCGCAGCAGTGTTCCTGAGAATACGCTGATGGGCCAATACTACTTGTCAATAGCAGTTTAATCATATTAGGGTCTCCAGAAATATGATGATTCCAGACCATGTAATGTATGACACTCCCGAGATTGAACAAACTGGATACTCCTGGGCCAATCTCATCCCTTGGATATCAGGACACCCCTAAAATAAAGTTCAAGATCATGCGTGACCGTCATTCTGAATTTTATTGTATACCCTATGGAGGTTTCGTAAAATGGGGGTACCACTAGTTATCATCCATTTATAGATGAAATTTTCCATTTATTTTGGATACCCCATTTATGGAAACCTCCATATAAATCTACTTCAATAAGTCTGCAATCCTGGGTATAACACCCTGGACCGCCCGACACCTTGGTCTGAACATCCATCTCCTTCGCTGTCCGTTGCCGCAGCAGCGCAAGCTGCGATGGTTACGATCGCTCAGATGATCTACAAACACGCTGCAGAGCCAATAATGCGAAGAGCGTCATCACGTATGGAAAGTAGTATGCATGTTCAGATAGACACAATTAAACGCATATTAGAATATGAACAGTACATCATCTAATGCATATGGTTCGTTGTATGTTCTGTACAAAGTCTGTTTATGCTTACACGGATAAATAATGTAGGAGTACTACTCTGTATTATGTATCAGGGAAACATGATGTCTTCATGTTCTGCAGATGGGTAAATTGTGACTAAAGTGTATGATGTGGGTAAAACAACAATAAACCACCCATTTGGCAATGATTTATACACCCTATTCATGGTGATGACTGGGGGATGGTTTATGGCATTGTTTTACCCACATTACTCATCCATGCAACTTTCGTATGCAGGCGCTGTCTCTGACGTCTCTCAAGCTGGGGAATCCAGTTTTCTCAACGCCATCTTTGGATTCGATGGTATATTTAGGTGTAACATCTATCAACGATGTAGATCAAATGTGATGAAATAATTCAACATCAGGATCTATCATCATCTATCAATCATCGGGGTAAAGAAAAAAAACATTTTTCACTATGGTAAACTCACAGTTTGCTACAGAAAATGATCCAGAAAAGGATCCAGAAAATGATCCAGAAAATGATCCACCGAGATGGTGATTCAAAAACGACCCACCAGAGGGCCACTCTTTTTTAATAACCTTGTTAGAAAGAATCTTAGAAAGATCAACATAGATCAACCATTGAATGAAAATATATGTTTTTTTTTTGGATACCCTATTTTGAGACAAATCCATGTTATAAAATGGTAGCTGTAGATGGTCATGATTGGTCGTTATTTTAGTTTGGACCGATCTGTAGATATGGGAAGTTATAAGCAATCAGCAACTCATGCACATCCAAGTCAAACAAAGCTGCAATGTACTCTCCAAGCCAGTCATTTTGTTCTCAAACACCTGCCGAATCATCGCTCCAGCTTGGGTCAGCGGGTCGGCGGGTGCACTCCCTTGGAATGTGGTGGATGGCATGATGGCACCTTTGCCATTGACATCTCAAACGTTTTTTTACGAAAAAAAAAATACTTTACTTCGTGTGATCCCCACCATGACATTTATACATTTTCTTACTGGCAAATCTTCTGGCATTCTATCTGACATATCTTCTGACATTCTATTTGGCATTCTATCTGGCA
>Ga0126342_10000084_pt1 | contig 58485 bp, 63 predicted proteins | sample Cyp1metagenome_FD_92528 | JGI IMG/M metagenome (GOLD analysis project Ga0126342, IMG submission 92528) | Coral microbial communities from Lord Howe Island, Old Settlement Bay, Australia - Cyphastrea 1 metagenome | ecosystem: Host-associated > Invertebrates > Cnidaria > Coral ...
AATATGATATAATATAATATAATAATATGATATAATAATATAATATAATAATATGATATAATAATATAATATAAAATAAAATAATATAATATAATATAATATAGAATAGAATAGAGTAGAATATAATATAATATAATGTAATATAGTATAATAAAATTAAATATAACATAATATAGTAAAATATAATATATGAATTTTGTATGTATAAATATATATATATGTATTAATGCATGAAACAATATAATCGCAAAATAATTGCATGTTGGGTGAGAAAACTAGTTGTGGTCTCAATTCCTGCCAAAAGTGTTAGTGTGGTTCAGCATGAACATGTTTGAACAGACAAATGGAACCACTAATATCATATTTTCTGGAAAACAAACTGCACATGCTATAATATGTTGCGATTGCTGGGTGCAGGGTCAGGGCGCTGGCAAGGAAAACCTTCTTGGAAGGGAAAAAACCTTGCACATAGAAAATGAAATGTGGTGAATGCACGTGTGATAGGACACCAAAACAATAGGCACAAACCCTTCTTGGAAGGGATGACCTAAGGGAAGAAAAGGCTGTACTCACTACAGCGCAGCAGCGATTTGCTTGCCACCTCAATTGGTTCCAACACACTCATTGCTTCATATGACGAAGGCAATAACCACCTCTTCCTGATCCCAGACTCGGTTTTGCCGAATGCCTTTGCCACCATAATTCTTCACACCAAGTTTGGTTGGCACCATGTCTGATCAAAGCGTTCAGCTTGCGCTTGCCACTCAGCTTTGAAGACTTCCCAACAGGTCGTATGTTTAAAGATTCCATGTTAACACTGCCGCCCCCATGAGGACACCATCCACAATCTGCGACCAGACATGTTGTCATGTTGCGATTTGGCTGTCATGGCCCACCTTGGACACCAAACAATTGTAAAAATGGTTGGCTTACCCCCTCGTGAACAGGCAAGGTTCCACAATCTCAAACCTCGCATGGCTAAACCATGGATTTTAATACCCAATACGGGCATGGGTCAAAGGCATGTAGCCAGCAGGGCCTTGACCCGCAAAACAAAATGCAAGTTTTTGTTGGAAGAAACGCCCCCAACATCCTCAATGCATAGCTGGATGAGACAACTAGAACAATCAGAAAACATGGTGTTGCAATCACAAAACCACCCCACATGAGAAATAGTGGTAGTCACACTAATGATAAAGACCTTAGCTATACAAAACGAAGGAATACATCCAATACGTACACAGAGAACCCGCGGTGTCCGAGACATATTGACCAACCGCCACTCAACTTTGACATCTGAGAGTCTCCTACAATGTGAGGCCGCACAGTGATGTTTGTTGGTTTAGATTCGCCCCAGTAACTATAGTTATAAATACCATAAACCATAGTTATTGGACTTATAAACCAACTGAACGCTATCGTATCTTGGGGGCCTCACATTGTAAGACTAAAAAGCAAACCCTACTCGGATCATCCCTGAAACCAGCAAACGTCGGGCCATGTGGCCATGCAATCTGTGCAATTGGAACGCAGGGCTGGTATTCCCGCTTTGGTTGATTAACATCTAATGTTTAAAATATCTTTGGCCTGTGAAATCAACTCAGAATTTCAACTATATTGGAAATAGTGTATGTGTTTTCAACATTGAGAATATGCGAACCTAAAAAAAATAACAATCATCCTGAAATGGAACCGATGGGACCTGCCTCTGACTGATCATGGCAAACCATCGCTAGTTTTAAGGTGGTGCCCACCAACGGAATGCCTGTTGATTTACAACCCCCGTGAATTTAATTGTTAAACAAACCATATCTACAAACCATAGAATTCACCAGCTTATGTTCACTAATCTAGCTATCTACATCCCATTGAATCACCACTAAAATCCCAGCTTGGTGGTTGAGCCACCCCTCTGAAAAATATGAGTTCGTCAGTTGGGATTATGACATTCCCAACTGAATGGAAAAAATCATGTTCCAAACCACCAACCAAATCCTATTTGAATCCCACCAAAACTTGGCTGGCCAAGCTGGCCTGCCCGAGGTCGGCTAGAAGGGAGCCAATGTTCTCTGTGCAAACGTAACGCTCGTAGCTCGTGGGATATTCCTGGCAGTTATGGCCCGAAATACCACGTATAAATGATTATAACATATTATAACCAGAAACTGGTTCATTTCTATGGGATTATACATTCCATAAATGGGGTTATAAGCACTTATAACTGGTAAAGGGCCATACCTTGGGTGGCAAACTGAAGGACCGGCGGTCAAATTGGAGTCAAAAAACTGTAATTGGGGACAGAAATCGAATTTTCATCGAGACAAGGTTATGACTACTTGTGGTTTTAACTGACAACATGAGTGTATGTATAAACCATAAAGATGAAGAAAGGTGGGGAGGGAACTTACCATAGAACTTGGGAGAGAACCACAAAAAAAACATAGGATTCATGATTCTCCCACCATCATGTGCTGGTTGTCTCCCATGGAGTCCCCTGACCACTCCATTGAGGAGCAGCTCATCACTGTAGAGTGGGACTGCACGCAAATTCCTTTTTTGGGGGTTCGCAATTTTGAAAATCAAACTGATGGTTTACATAATGTATATATATATATATATCATAATATATATGTATATATATATAATATCATAATATATATATATATATTAAGAAATAATAAAAGTCAAGTATGTAAATACATGGAGGATGAGATGAACCCAGTCGATTATTCGATTATTCAGTTTCAAACCTGGCAGAGTCATGGGGATGATTCTCACCTATGCTCTGTAAGAACTACTAAGATAAAATGGGACACAAACCATGAAACAAATGGAACACCAACCAGCAGATCAGGGGTGGATTAGTTCTATCTGATGAAGAGGGATTCTTCAATCCATACAAATAATGTCAAGCCTGGATAAATAAACATCAAACAGCTGTTGAATTGGGGGGATACCATTTATATCATTGATGTACCAGATTATGACTATTTGGAGAGTACCCCATTAATCACCCTCTGGTAATTTAACATAGCTATTGAAAATGGCCATAGAAATAGTGGATTTACCCATGAAAAATGGTGGTTTTCCATAGTTATGTTAGTTTACCAGAGGGTAATAAACCATAGTTTATTAATCCGGGGTTGACATTAAAGCCATCGTGGTTCATCAGGGTAGGCATTAAGTTCAACCGAGATTCTGTGGCTCCCCATGGCCCATGTCCCAACATCCCAACATGAAATGTGAAAAACCCTTTCAATCAGATCCGCTTGTATCCAAAGTAAGTAAATACAGTAGATGTTGTAATTTACTTATATAAAATTCCGACTGGTTTATCTACAAATCAATGATAAGATGTATAGATAAATGCAGAACCCGATACACACACACACAAACCCACGCACGCACGCACGTACACACGCACGCACGCACACACGCACGCACGTATGTATCAATATATATATATATATATATATATATATATTCAATACATTATTATCATATATACTCCACACCTATGTAGGTAAAAATACATATGTTGAATTTATTAAGTGTAACCTGTATTATGTACATACATAGTACTACATAGTTGTATAGGTAGTTGCCTAATATCGCCCTGATTTTTGGGATTCCATCATATTTCATCCCAACAAGCGCTGCCGTGTTGCAGGACAAACTCCAGGGGCTGTGGCCAAATCATTCAGCTGATATCCAATCTGCCCGTGTGTTCGGAGCGGATGGTCCCCCCGCAGATGTGTTCGTTGCTTGGTAAAACCCCCATTTACTACAGTTATCGCCATGGCTATTGGTGAAATAACTGGTGATTTCTGTGGGATTCTACATTCCAGAAATGGGACTAGAAGTCTAAGCCAACTGGTAAAGGGCCGTAACTATACTTATCATCCTTATAAACCAATTAGATAAGCAGGGATGAGACTGACCATTCCAATTCACCGCTGACCTTCAATAAAATCCAAAAATCTACCTATTGACTAGGCAAAACCAAGAGTCAAGGGTCTTTGTATAATCCCATCTAAAGAACCATAAAAATCATTGGTCTTTCAGGCTTTAACTGCGCCTATTCTGGGCCCCATTTAAATCATTTTAGATCCATCCTCTGACCTTTTTTCACCCCCAAGAAATTAAACCGAAAAAAAACGCCCCTTCGCCTTGCCGATGTAGCTGAGGGCTTGCCCGATGTTGTTCAGACACGCCGCCAGCAGAATATCTTCGCGGCCCGGCTTCACGGCTTTGGAGTAGGGAACGTCGCCCATGGTGGGGTCCCGACCTGTAGATGGGAGGTGTTGGTGGGTATCAGAAGTATTGGGTGACCAAAACATTGGGAATTCATGGGATTTAAGGGTGATTTCATGGAGGTTCATGGGATTTAGCAGGATTTGATGAGATTGAATGGTGTTTTAATGGGATTCAATGGTCATTTAATAGGATTTCGTTGGCTAAGTTGTTGAACATAAATTCAGGGTTTATGGTACAACGCTATAGTTCAAGGTGTGAAACTAAACCAAAACATACTAAAACGCATCAAAACTGCGGGGGGCACCTTCGGTGGGATAACAATGAAGGCGGGTAGTAGCCAAAACATGTTTGAAACACCATCAACTACCAGCTGACAAGCAAGAATTTACATCGGCTATGTCGGCTAAGCATAGGCTATGTCTATAGATGGGTTTTCTCATTGTCAGAAGCCATTTTTTTTTCAACAACGCAATTGTATTCACTGGATTGGTTTAAGGGAAAATTTACAGGAAACCATTGTTTTTACCATCAAATATAGGGCTTTCCTGTAAATTTTCCCATCATCCAATTCTATGATGTATGTGTTCCCAAAAAAAACATGGTTTCACAGGAACATCTTGATGAACCCCGGATTCGGTGATACCGAACCATTAGTACAAAAACCAATTTTTTTTGGTTGGCGACAGATTCTGCACACTCGACTCGAAGTTCTCAAATTCCAGAGAAATGATCAATTAAATTATATTAAATCACCATGACTCACCACATATCTTCATCCATTTCTTGATGGTTACAGCCTATTTATACCATACTTATCCCATGATATACCGCTCTCATGGGCACGTCTCCGAAGAAAAATCGTCGCGATTCCAAGCCACATTCCACGGCGATGTCACTCAAAGCTGCCGCAGATTTCTCCACGCCAGAGGTCAAAACACTGATGCTCATGCCTCGGCATGGGGGGGCTGGTTGACTTCTTATATATATATACATATATAATCATATATATATATATATTCAATGAATGTGGTAAACCCAAGCATAAAGCATCACCATTTTTTATCATTAGAGCTTGGTAGTATAAACCATCCAAAATCTGATGTGTGTTATTGGCTTTACAATATTCTATCACAATCAATTGGTTGATCTTATACTCCCCCATTTTGTTGGTAAAAGAAATGGTAAAAGCACAACTTATTGCCACTGTCGGGCTGATGAATGTTGATATCGAGGTGCTGGTGGCAGCTTGCGAATGGATTTCTGAGCTAATTACCAAGCAGTTACAATACCCTTCATAGATATGTTCAGACAAAGCCAGAAGGGGACGGTCAAAACAGCTTCGCAAAAAACAATCTATATTCCCTATGGATCCAAACACTGTTTGAGAAGGTACTTATATAAGCCTCCAAATTAGAGTAAATTATACCCCAGTCCCACTTCCTTTCAGAAGGTACAATTGGATCCATAGGGATTGGTATGGGTCTAAACCTACCCTGGTGACCACCTGCAGGTGGCGGATGTTCATCCCCATGGGTGGCAGGGACGCAAATGTTTTTACCTTATCTGAAGCCTTATCTGACAAGGGCAGCACTGGCAAGTTAAACCTGTTTTAAGTGGCCATTCCCGCCCTTAAACCGTTGGGCGACAAATAATGGCCATCCTGCGGGAAGTGATTCCTCCTAATATAATAAAATGTTTATTGGTTCATGTTCACCACCACTACTTCGAGATGTTCACCATAAACCCATCAGGAAAACCATGTTGTTATATTACCCATGACGGATCCTAACGGTGCTGATATATTAATGCTAACATGACTGGGGGTATATTGATGGTAAATGTTACAAAAAATCTAGCATACATGGATCCTATGGGTTATGTGATATAGGAATTTAGCGATCTCAATCCAATGAAAAAATCCAATTGCGTGAATCCCATTGCATCCCTCTACTAATCCGACGAGTGGCTGCACTTGGCTTGATATTCAGATTTCACCTCAGCTGTGAGCTGAACACCTTGGTATCCTTGGTAGTTGAATGGCTGGTCGATTTCAAGAACCTATGGCATGTTATGACCGGAAATAGCAGTTATGTTTGTCACTGAAATAACCTCATTTACAAAGTGTAATATAATATATGTATAATCCCATTATATATCCTAATTATAACCAGTAATACTTAATAAATGGCCATCACTGTAAAGAGTTGAGCACGATTGTTGACATGGAGGTTCCTAAAATATGGGTGCTGCACCTTCAAATCATGCAAGTCCTTAGGCCACTGTCGTCTGTTGAAACCTAAAACAATTCGGAGATCCCCCATTTTTAAGAAACTCCCAGTTTCGACCAACCAGGAATTGATGAAAACCATTCTTGAACTAGTTTTCCACCAATGGCTTGTTGGCCTAATGTGGCTGGCTGGGACTATTGTTTTCTATGTTATCCTCGGGAAAAAACATGTGGAAACCCATGAGGAGAATAATCTACAAATGGTGGCTTTTGCACAGATGTTAGTTTACAGGAGGGTACCAGCCAAAACTATGTTTGCAACTCCTCTTCCCCTAACGATAATTCACCTATCATTCCCCTCGGGTTGCCAAGAAAATAGTCTATCATCAGTGGCTAGAATACAATACTACAGCCCAAAATTCTTCACTGGTCATAGGGGTTTGTCGAAAAAATTGGACAGGCCAAAATTTAATGTCTGATGGTCATTTTCCCCTAAAGTGGTCTATACACGATGTTGGACAACTATCTCATGATGCGGGCAAAAAGCTTGCCAAGAGCGTGTTGTGCAGAAATGTCTCAAGTTATGATGTATCTCCAGCATTGGTGACATGTCAAGGAATTATTCAGGTAGGCTAAGTACTCTTACAGTGAATCCCCAATTGTTCCATATATGTGATATTCACAATGTTTATTATCTTGGATTTGCTTAAGGAACCTCGAAAAAGGGAAAAACAAACTAATATAGATTCCATCGGGAAAATAAAACATAATCTTCAGCAAATCCACGTTAAATATAGTTAAATTATGTAATATACCTTACTTTTCCAGGTGATGTTCCCAATTACAAATAAGCAATGTTAAGTCACATGTCATCCTCTAGTAAATCAATATTGATATTGGGAAAATCCTGCTGGAATCCATTATGTGTAGATGTCTGTTTCTATTCTATACGTGGAATATCCCTATGTTTTGCAGGTGGAATTCCAAGTTATTGCCACTTATTCTGAAGATATGTTGAGATACAAGTACCCTCCCGTAATCAAACATGGCAATAGAAAATCCCCCCATTTATAGATGATGTTCCCATTAAAACCTCCGTTTATACAGTACAGGATTTCCCCAGCCACGTTGGAATTCCGAAGGCTAAGGCTACGTCATTTTCGTTCACTTCACTCGTGGATTCGGCTCCTGTTGACTGCGTCTCCATTAGTTTGCGCCCAGTCGCATTCTGTGGTGCGGGGCAGGTATAGACTGAGTCTGAGACGTATTGACTCACCTGACTGGCTGGGATGGGAAAAGTTCTCTCAGGCCCCTGTTGTATTGGCTGGTGTATATGTGTTCCCGTACTGGGTCATAATCCCCCGGGTAGCTAGCCCAACTCATGCCCAGAAAACTACCAGCTGGCACTCAAGTTCTTCATGATGCATGGGGGACATCCAAGCGTAGTTGAAACTCAAACGCAAGGCCCTATGAAGGTGCCTGGCGTAGCCCTTCCTACACATCTTCAGAACAGAAATTTACCGAGGGAATCCGGTGGGAAGATTTTACCCAATGCCACCGGACGTGAGGGAACCAAACATGAAAAGAGGATTCCTATAAACGACTAAAGCCATGATTCCTCGTACTTGCAACGGGAAATATGCTATGGAATCAACATCTGTGACATTTCCGACAGATTTTTGTGGATCTTTCCTATGGTTGTACACCAAATCAACCAATTAACTCATTCAACCGTTTTAGTATTGAAACCTATGGGGATCCCCCATTCAGCACTGAGCCCCAATCAATCCAGTCGCTCGTGGGTCATTGACCTCGAAGTCGGAAGTCAAACATGGAACTGGACACCATGTCTGTGCGAAAATCACTAGGGGTTGTCCAAACATGACCCCAAAATCTAGTGCTTTATGATATTGTTTATTGGTGGCCATATTTCTCTTAAAATTTCCACCCCCCAAAATATTGCGCATCCACAACTCGCCACTTTTCGATCTGGAGGGGCGGAACGCCGATTTTCATGCGCCAGAAATGATGAAAGGCAGCTTGGGTTTCCTCGGACTCATTCCTCGATTGATGATAAGTCGGGTGACACAAGACTTTGGAAGCCACGCCGTCGAACGCAGCCAGCTGCAATCTTTTATGTCGAGAAGATCGTATCCGTCTAGCGTTCCGAAACACAACGACGGCAAGCTAGTCTTCAAGTCATCCGAATAATACACATATGCTCCATGTATGGAATATTTTCCAATATTTACCCTGAAAATCACCCAAATGTAGGTAAATATACCATACATGGAGCATACAGTATGGGATAATTACACACTTTCCAGCAAGACCGTAGCAATGAGATATGCCAATGTGGACCGGCGGCATCCGACAATGCGATATCCGAAAATATTTTTTTCAATCTCCAGTAGTGAGACTCATCCATAGAAACAACATCAAGCAGATATACCCTCTGGTAAACTAACATAGCTATTGAAAATGGCCATTGAAATAGTGGATTTACCCATTAAGAATGGTGATTTTCCATAGCTATGTAAATGTTTACCAGAGGGTAACTCTCGAACATATTGTGCGCCTATTCTTGTGCGCTCACTGGTACCCCATGTTTCAACGATAGCCACATGTTTGGCTATGAATGTTCCATGTTCTCATTAATGTGGGCCCTCTCTAACCATAAGTTAGATTATAAACCCAACTAACTATAAAAATGCGAGCCATAAAGTTGGGCTGGCCTAGTTAGATGGCTAGGCGCATACTTAGCCACCAACTAGTCAAATATGATGTATCTGCCATAAAGCTTGGTTAGCCTAGGGTATGTCAACCAACGTAGCTAATTCAACTAGAAAGCCTACCTTTTTGTTGGTTAAATCTCATTGTTTGTTGATTGAAATATATTAAAAGTAGATCAACGCTTTGGCCTTCTCTTCCGTGGAGCGGAGAAATGGCTTTCGGTCTTTTTTCGCTTGCAGCGGATGTCATTACCACATCCACATGTTCGTTGGATAAATCCCGATGTTTGGGCTAATTTCTCAGGCTGAAATGTTGGTTCAATCTAATTCATTGTTGGTTGAATCAACATTTTTGCTGGCCGAATCAGGCTGAATCCCCACAGTTATGGCCATGGCTATTAGTCATAACTGGTTATTTCTATGGTTATTTCTATGGTTATTTCTATGGTTATTTCTATGGGATTCGACGTTTTGTAACTGGGGTTAACACCACTAGGGCCGAGTCGCTGCCAGAACACTGGAGATGATGCCATTGATCTGTGACGCACAGGACCTCCCAAAAAGGTGGTGCCCAGTCGGTTGCTGGTCAATAATGATTGGGTTTATTTCATGGAAAATCCTACTAAAATGGATGATTTGGGGGTACCCATATGACTTAGGAAACCCCCAGAAATATCAATAATAGCAATAAATAACACCTGGTTGGTGGTTTTAACCATCTTGAAAAATATGAAAGTCAATGGGAAGGAGGATCCCATATAATATGAAATGGAAAATAAACCATGTTCCAAACCACCAGCCAGATGGGTGTTTTCTGCAGTGATGGCCAAGGCTATTAGTGAAATAACTGGTTATAACTGGGAATATACATTCTATAAATGGGATAAGTTCAGTAGTTATAAGTGGTAAATGGCCATAACTGTGGTGGATAGCCAACATGGAGCCCCCAAAATGCTAGGTTGGTGAACATCACTCCCATAACTATAGGATATATATTGTGATATAGATATAAAAAAAAAAAATCACCTCCACATCGCCAAGCAACATCCGTGCTTCCTCAAGACTTTTATTCTGCACGCTTGCAGAGGGCACGTTGAACGCCAATCGACGTGCGTTAGCAGACCCATCGCCACCAGGGACGTCACCTGTCATCAAAAGTAGGGACTTGACCAGCAAAAATGGAGAGTTACCATGAGCTACCTTCTGGTAAACAAACAGTTTGCTAGTGAAAATGGCCATTGAAATAGTAGATTTACACATTAAACATGTTGAATTTCCATAGTTTTTTGTATGTTTACCAAAGGGTACCCAATAGAAATGGGTGATTTCACAGAGCAATTCATGGGATTTCGCTATGGACCGATAAGTTCTGAAAATCATATGTTTATCTAATTGGAAAATAACAGTCATCAACCAACAGTTCTTCATGATGATGCGTTCAACTAATGCCGTGAACGCCAGCTAAGTTAGATGTTCTCCATAAATGGGCCATGGGATTAGCCTTTTCTGGTTAGTAACTAGATTACTCAAACATGAATGTTAACATGTATAAACCACTATATATATATCCATCCATCCATCCATCCATCCACCCACCCACCCACCCAGCCAGCCAGCCATCCATCCATCCATCCATCTATATAGACCATAAACTATTTCCCAACTACTTCACTAACTCCATGGCCCTGATCCTGGCCTCCAATTTCAACACACTTCGTTGTGAGTTGTTTTTTCCATGTCTAAAATTGATGAGGGTTGCAACTACCATGGTTATTATGGTTCCTTAATTGTATATTTGTGTTTCCATGATTATAGTATTATGTTACATAAGTTATGTTTGTTTACTTATTTATTGTATATTTTTCAATGAGTATGGTTTGGTCGAAGCAGTCCCTAAAAGTCAAAGATCCAGTCAAAAAGCTAAACTTCAAACCACCGGTACCTTGACTGCAAGCCCAAAACCTGGGAATTATCCTCTAACATCCACCATTTCTAGTTGATCTCCCATGAAATAGTCTCCATTTATAGCGTAAGTTTGATTGTCGTACGGTAAGTTTTTTTTAGCTGATTTTCCTGATGAAAATGGCCATATCCGCGGGATCGTCCTCCAAGCAAGCCCCCCTCTTTCCTCAACTCCACCCGGTGTCGATGGACCTGTCTTAGATGTCTCAATCTCCTTCGAAGCGAGGCGGCGATTTCTCGCCCAAACCCCTTCGAACTCCTGACGCGCAGCAAACATTGTGAGATTTAACCCGTAAAAATTGGCATTCAATATCATATGTATACCTGGAACCTCAAAAGGACAGAAATAAGTGTACGTGATGAAAAGTGCACGTTTTGCAGAATACTGCTCGAATGATAAAATACTGTACTTTCTGAATTGGGTAGACTCACAAGACTTTATAAAATCCAATGGGCTGATCTACAATTCCTTAAGTTAACCTTGACTGCCCCAGCTACAGCCTCTTTGTGCACCACAAGCTCGAAACTGTCACTCAACAGCCGGGCATCTCAGTTGGCACAAATTCTGCGCCACTGGTTGCGGTAATGAATAAACTCTTTTGAATTGTGCTAATTGGCAATTGTATGCCATGTGTTTTGCGTGCCACACGGGCTACTCGTCCTATGTAATCCTCATCGCTCCAGCACGACATGCCTAAGTGCTCCCATCAAATCACGTTGATATATTGGAATATCTGATGTGGAAAGTATTGCATGCAACATTTGTCATCCAGACTCCCCTCAGGTAATTCTAATATAGCCATGGAAATTTTAAATCGCTACAGGCGATTGGAAATTAGATTGCTAACTGACATGGCTATGTTAGATTACCGGAGGGTAAGTATCTTAGCTTCTGGCAATGGGGATTTAATATCCAGCTGGCGTTTTGTTGAAGAGGATACCGCATTTGCAGCCTTAAATGAAAGCTGGCCGGTGTGAGATGGCCCATGCATTGCTGTTTTAAGGCTATTAATGGCCATGACCTTCCAACAGTGGATCAATTGCAGTCTCGGGGCAGCACATGTTCAAACATGTGTACTTTCGGGCGCAAATACCATAAGGCCCAACCTTGGCCTGCACTGATTTGGCCACAGGCTCCATATGCTTCCTTAGTTTTTGAATAGATGGCCACATGGTAGGAAACAACAGGGCAGGCAAAAATGCAGTTTTCTGAGAAAAAAAACATGGAGTTTTCATCACAGACACTTATTTCTGTAATTGTTTTTGGGGTAAATAGCTTGGGGATTTGCACCCGGAAGGATGTGGCACTAGAATGTCCCAAGGTTATGTTAAATGATTTTGAAGGGACGCAAATTAGCTAAGATACTGTAAAGGCAAACCCGCTTTGGATTGCTTCCGCCGCTTCCAAAGGGTTCAGCCACAGTTTCCCCTTGTAGATGATCTTGAAGAAAGTAGAGATTCCGCGGTGTCCCCATTTCAAGACTCGGAAAAGATCCCTGCAATTCTCCTTGGCCAAACTACAGGTCCCAATTAACATTCAGGGAGTTTCATTTCGGTTTTTGGAAAAGAACCATAATAATTGGAGGAGCCCATCTTTACCCTGAAATAAAATTGTTTATGCGTTCCATCCCCAGAAGCTGGAATGGAATCAACATCCATTTGATCCAGAATGGTCTCAAGCCAACCGCTGACCAAGGCCGCATCTGATCCCTTCCCCAATCCACGAGGATAGCACTGAAGCCTGAGCTGTCACAGGCCACAAGCGGGTGAGGAATCACAAGGGGACAAAAATTATAAGTAAAGGTAGTTGCAGGGGAAAGATGCAAACAATCATTGAAGAAATCAAGAAGCGAAGTGATTTTGAGCTCTGTTTTGTCAAATTCCCTGATGGTCGTATACTTTCCGTTGTCAACACACCACTGGCTGAATGATGCAAATGCCCTTTTCAGCTGTTCTTCAAATCGCGCATAACCCCAAAAGGCACATCTCACAGAAATGAACACAATTGAAGAAGCCAAATGATCCTTCCCAAAACCTGCAATGGCACATATGTGAGCCAGGTCGGTCTTAATGAAGTTGGGATTGTCACCCACAAACCGGATGGTCCGAAGGGGTGATACTACCCCTCGATGGTATGGACTGGGTGCAACGCCATTGCTTGGCCATGAGCATGTAGGTCCATTGGCACTCAAATCCCACCAGTCCTTAGTTGAAAACATTTTGAAGGTTTCGGAGGTCTAGAGCTCAGAAATAACACCATCCCAAAGCTACAAAATGTTTCCTCATCTTTGGTTCAGGTTCTGTGCTCGGACAAAGGTGACACTTTCTTTTTGATTGATAGCCTGTACTAAGACGATAAGCAGATTTCAGAAAAGGCCAATCGCCTTTTGTTCCGCAAAACTGCAAATAGAACTTCTGCGTTGATTCCCCCATGGGTACCTGCAACAGGGAACCAGTTCATATCAAAATATTATAATATTAGCCCTGTGGAAGTAGTGGGGGATATTGGAGGGTTCTGCATGGCCATCACATATCAAAATCCAAATAATTGTTTCTCAAAACCATAATGTTGCCCCAGAGATTTGATGATCCTATATTTATACCCAAACAAAATTCATAAGAATCCTGTAGTCCACCATGTTACTTAAATTTTGGGGTCCCCTTTTAGTCCCACGACCTCAATGCCACGTTCACTCAGCATGTTGAAATCATCCACCACCGCCCTCAACACCGTCTGCATCGTAGCACCATTTGCTGCGTAGTGCTGGGCAGGAATGACCGTCAACAACAACCTCGTGGTCCACGTGCTCCTCAAATCACTGAGCATGGAGACTCAGGAGTGAAGACATGACCATGTGGCTTCTAGATTTTTTGGGAGCCTGTTAGAAAAATAGTAGGGTTTCCGAAAATCAAGGGCCCCCAAATGATTTCAAATTTGACACCACTGATTTGGGTTTCACCAATTTTGATAAAAGCTTATATGGAACCAAGATTCTTTCGGCTATTTACACATTCTTCACCATGCCATCCAAGTATAGGTTGGGCTGCTAGTACCAATACTGGTCTATGGCACTGTCCCCTTCCTTCATCTCCGTGAAGGAAGAAGGGGAAAGTGATTTCCGGGTTTTCTGGCATGATTGGTTCCACTGCTTGGTAGCGATCCCAGAAGCGTCGCAGTGTAGCTTTGACTAGATCCAACTCATCAGGTTTGCGACCAGCAAGCCAGAAAAATCCATTGTAAGGTGGCTCAAAAGCTGCCTTCATCCAATCACTTAGAAAGAGAATTGGCCATGCTTTTTGCTGTTCTATATGCTTTTGACGGCTTTTCCCCCGAACAGGTACTGTAATTGATGAGATGGTGATTGGGAGGGTCTTGTTCTTCTTGTGGATAAAAGAGAAGATGTTCCGACTCCCGTTCTTGCGCTTCAAGTCATTGATGCCTCCCTTTGCCATCTCTGCAATTTTGTCGTCATAGACACCTAGGGGCCCACAGCTGGTCAGACTCCACCACTAGTGTTGGGGTTTTCAGGCCGATACCATATGATATAGAAGATTGTTTCACATGTTGATTCGGTATATGCTGTCGGAAACACCTCCTGAACAAAGATGACTTCTAAACCTCCAATCCCAGATAGAAGTTAATTCCACCAAAGGACCATGGCGCTGAAGTAACTTGTGAGTCTTGACAGCCTCATCCATGACATCTTTTGCGGATGCCTTGGTTTCCCACGTCACTTAGACAAATTGCAAGATAGATTCAATTTTGACTTAAAGTGTGCAAGCATGCCTTGGTTAAAGGATTGCATGGGAAATGTCTTGGGATGTGATGGGGTCACTCTCATTAGACCTCGAAACATAGTCGCAAAATTGGTGATCTTTGAGACAAAAGAACATGCAATATTCAGAATCCCAGCAGCTCCCTTGGCAAAGTTTTCGATCCACGTATCCCGGAGTTCACAGTCATCACTGCCGGAGGAAGGTTCACCTAAGGATTTCACATAGACCAATCATAAACTAAAGCAGAATGATATGATAAAACCACCAATCATTCTCAACATTTTTTTTGATACCTCGCCTGCAATCACCTGGGCTATTAGTTCATATAAGTTCATATTACAAGAACCCTCAATTCAGAATAACATATCAAATCGTGTGGCTGATGTCAGGATGCCAGCAAGTCACCTCTCACAAGTTCATCATCGCAATGACCTGGCAGAGGCGGCATTGAATCATATGCATGACTGTGCATGGATGATGATCCCCCTGGTTCAACATGTGCGAAGATTTTTTTTTCCCCAAATGCGATTTGCCATTTCTCTGCGCAAGATTTCAAGAAGCCAAGCAGCCAAGCAGCCAAAATAAATCAAATTGAAACAGCTGTTCACTTGAATATACTTGAACCATGGACCATGGCATATCATATGGCTGTCATGGCTGCAGCACCCCACATGTATTGTGGTAGAGGCTTTGGTCTCCTATGGGAAGACGTGTCAACACAAACACGACCCCTTCCAAGGCTCACACCAAAGATCACAAACGGTGAAAAAAGAAACCTAAGAGGTTTGGTGTTTTTTGGTCTTAGCCGTCTTGGCCTTACCCTTACTCTTAGCCGCAGCATCACCCTTGCTGGGCTTGGTCGATTTTGGTTTGGCACCGCCCTCACTTCCAACCGCTGAGCCAGGCCCTCCAGTCTTGATGGACCTGAGCGAGGCGAGGCTTTGGGATGTGGGCCAGAATGATAAAAACATCAATCAGGTTCAGTGAAGTAGTGTAAATGGCTTGATATGATCTAGTGAGCATATAATATCTCTTGCTGGCTAGATGGCTTTGTACGCTGCATCAATGCACTCATGGACACGTCCAGCTTTGTGCACAGCACAAATTCGGATTGGATGCCTTGACGGGATGTCCTCAAATGGCAAATGGGATGAGTTGGATGGTGATGATTGTGATATATTGTGATAACCCCTAATAGAATCACTTGTGCAGCTGTTTACTTGACGCACCTGTGTTGAAATGGACAAGGCTCTCATCAACCGATTCTGGAGCCACGGTGGCCTGTGACAGGTGCTGGGCTAAGTTCTCATTGCACTTCTCCATCTTCTGCAAGATGTCCTTCGCTTGAGCATGGAGCCTCAAAATCATTCACTGTGACAGGGCCGCAGGACACCAACACATATTGAAGATAGTGGTTGCAATTTTAAATGTGCTGGTGTTTTTTATTATTTAGAAGTTGTACCACAAACTAGCCCCAATAGTTATAATTATCAATCCAAGAAACGTTTTGGCTGTCGTGGTACCAACTTGGCTGATGCGATCCTGCACTTCAAAAATTTGACTTGCTCCATGTCCTGATTTTCATGACTAATGTTGCCACTTCACAAACAACCGGTCCAGTTCTGACTGCACTTTGTCCACTTTGCGTCCAAGCACATCAACGAACTGGGGCAGTACTTGAAGTGGGGTGGTCGTTGCTGTCACTGTCGGGAACGTCAACCTAATGAGATTGCTCAAATTTCCCAGAAAGAAATGCAGATGATTCAACAGTTACATCGGCTATTTTTTGCAAAGTTCCGACTTTGTACTGTAACAGTATCAATCCAAGAAGCTTGAAACTTGAGACCACGCTTGTGTTCCCTAAGCCAACTGAGGGTCTGGAACTTTGCTGAGCTGGAAGTGCTGGAAGTGCGGCCGAAGGCTGGCCCATGTCAGGGATGTCAGAGTCAAAGAGTGTGCCTGCATCGTCCTGATCAAGTCTTGGACATGTAGATCCCGTTAACTTGACACCCTTTCATAACATTATTCTTGTACGGACAGTTTGGAATCACCACACCTGAACTTCGACGGTACCTGATTGCTCGGACTGTTCAGTGTACGTCTTTTCCTTTTTGAATGTCTCTTCCAAGACAATCTGTATCTCCCATTCTCCGTGAATCTCATTCTTGCGTTTTCGGCCATGACGCTCTGCCTAAGCAAATGCATTTGCCACCATTTGCCTGGGTGGAATTAACATTTTTAAAATGGTGAAGGGAATAAAAAAATTGTTTGTACATCCAACTTCTTCTGGGCCCTTGGCTTATTCCACTTTTTCTCCGTCTTCAAGTACGTCTCTGTCACCCAGCCACCACCCTCTGTTTCGGATTGCGTCTTCTGGTGAATCTTTTTCAGTTGAATTTCCATGGCAGCAAAAGATCCGTTCTCTGCAAACATTTGCTTGATTTGCTTACCTAAGTCAAACAGACAAGCAGCTTAATTTGGTGAAGATTTTGCTTGATCACATGCTGCATTGTGACATAGTGTTAGTGACTAGACACACCCTTCAGTAGTGCCCCACAGCTTCAAAGCCTCTGGAGAACACTTGAGCTCACCGTCAGCCTTGGGGGTAAAATACCTCCGTAACCTTGGAATCAAGGAAATGGGATTAGATGTGATCAACATATATGATAACACATGCTTTACATGTTCAAAATCTCCCCATATGATTTGGGACAGGATGGCCAAGAAACTTCCAGTAGTTGGGATCACGTTTGCTATGTTCACCATGGGGGGCAACAGATGCAGACGCACCCAGATCAGACTCCAACTCCTGTGCATCAACCTCTGAAGGCTCCTTCCTGGCGGGTGCTGTGCTGCGATCAGCGGTGGCCTCAGGAAGTTCCTGACAGGAAAACCCCTTGGGCAAGGGACATTCAATGTCATCTCTTGGCTGAGCATCGGTCCACAAGTCTTGGGTATTAGGCTGAAAGCTGTCACCAGGGTTCTGGGGAGTCGAGTCGACCACGACAGTGTCTGGGATAGTGTCAGTATTGCCAGCGCAGAATTTTCCACTGCTCTGAGACAGGCACATGGCACCTCATGTTCGTGCATGTGCGTGCAAATGGCTAGTTCTCAAAATGGGTGATGCTTGAAAATAATTAAACCCTGTTAGGTCCCCTTGGAAAAGTATTTTCAAGCATCCCCCATTTTGCGAATACCCACATGTACCATGGCTACTATTTGCCACAAAATAATGCAATCATAATGCGTTCCATAGCACCAGCAACTGGAGGAGGCTTAGGTGTATCCAACCCAGCTTGGTTACTTCTCTGCCTGCGAAGCTTCTCCAATCGATCTCTCGATTCCTAACTTTCGGATGTTATAGAAAGCATATGGCATATAGGGCATGAAAGAAAACTTCTACACCAGCACCAAAGAGACTCCCAATATATACAAGGCTCTTGGATCTTCTGTTCAAGTTCACGCTTTCGGGATGAACTAGTGGAAGCAACTAAAGACATTCCGTCCACCAAAGTGTTAGTGGAATGGAGACGACTGAGCATCCTCAATTCCTGTTTTGATCCCAAAATGCTAGCAAATTACTGAGGATCACCTATTTCAACTACTAAGACAGAATGTTCAATCTCAAGGGTGCCATTCAGTGCCAAGAATCTGTAAAAAGTGTTCAATCCAAAAATCCAAAAAGTACACTTTTTCAAATTGCGCTCGTGTGCGCATAATTGCGCTCGTGTGCGCCGAATTGCGCTCGTTGTGCGGCCTCTATTTTGGCCACCATTTTTGCTAAAACCACCGAAAAACTCTTAAACCAGAGTTGACCTGGTGAATTGATGTAAATTGACTGAATTATGCACTTTTTGGCATCACTCCTATGTACCCTGTTCAAACCTGTGAGCTGGAACTGGCCGCCCCCACATGTTGCTGCTTCATCAGCTCTGAAAGCAGGGTCATGTCACCCATCACCTGAGCCATGGTCAGAGAGGAATGGAATCTATAATAACGGGAATGGCAAGGACATATGCATGCATGCACGCACATGCTGTTAAAGCAAAGTAACACGGGACCGGTATTCATCATAGAAGCTGTGCATAGCATCATGCCACATTGCAGGGATCCTGGAGGTTCTAGGTTGACAGAACCACGGAATTTTGTTTTTGACCTGGTAGAGCCACAAATACCCATCATTCTACTTTTTGATATTTGGGGTTTGGGGTTAGCAAAATGTTTCCAACAGTTCAAAGCAGACCTACAGATTTCAAAAGGAGAATTCATTCAGTCCTGACACGCTTCGAGGTCATGAGATAGTCCAGCAGCTCTAGCATGTTAGCATCTTCCCACGGGTCATCAAGTCCCAATTTTTCAAACTGCTCCATCTCTGTCAAGTGTTGGTTTTTCTGTGGCTTAAACCGCAAGTCACGCCTACCTGCACCCTTGCCAAGGTGGGATTCCACTGCTTCCAGCATCTTGCGAGCGAAGCCCAGTGGGTATGCCCTGAAGCCAAGTGTCGGGGTGGTAAATAAACCATATATTTAAGGACCAAAGAATTCAAATGGAAAGGGGTTTGGTGGGGCCAATTTGATACCAAAGAACGCACTTTTTGACAATCCAGGTGTGCCAACAAACCTCGCGACCCCCTTGGAATCCACATAGCGTCCTTAGGTCTATTGGGAACAAAACTGGTGCACACCTTATAAATCTGATGTTGAATCAATTGAATGCAGTTAAGGGTCTGGTTGTCTGGAGTGTGGTGCGAGACTCTTTCTCTTTGCGGGAAAGCTTGCCCAAATCTAGCATGGAAATTTCCGGGATATTTGACCAGCAAGTTGTTGGCTTTGAGCTGGGGTGTCCCAGTAACATCATCCAAAATGATGCACTGAATACCTTGGCTACATGATCTAAAGGCCAGACATGACGATTTCTTCAAGAATTGGAAACTGTACAGCGACACCAAGCTACAAAGCACACATGGTTCACCAGCCAATTGAATCGTTTGTGGTGGGCCAAAAGTGATTGGCGTGGTTGTTCAAGAACCCAAATGCAATGGTTCGCCAACAAGATCAAGATCACAAGGACCAACCTTGGTTTCCAAATCATGTTTCAATAGCCCCGGATAATTGTCAGTCATGTGTTGGAAAAATCTTGCAAAAGAATCCTGGATGCAAACAAAACTCCTAGATATCATTTGAGTACCTCCACGTACCCAAGGAGAAAATAGATTGCCCCATATCTTGATCTCACTTCGTAGACTTGATCCTCTTGCCGGCAACCCCCAGCTTCCGCAGTCGGGTCCAAGCATTCCCAAGGCGTTGGTGGTCATGTTCATGGCGATCCATATGGCAAGCCTGGGATCCAGCAAGGCCAGGTTTGGTTGTTGGGGAATGCATGGGGCCAAGGATGTCCAAGGGATAGTTTGACATATCAACCAAGCAGCGCAAAGCCTGGTGCTGAATTGAAGTTCATTGTTCTGCCATCCAAATCCCGATCATAACTGGCAACTTTGTAGCCGTTTTCTGACCTATAGCTATCAGGATCCAGTTCAACACAACATGAATCTTTAACTTGAAATGCAATAAGATACTGCATTGCACAAGTTTGCACTAACGCTTTTGAGGTCAAAACCACACTTTGGAAAAGGCCTTTTGACCACAGAAAAGATCCAAAAGATCAAAGTCGGTTTGGTGAAGATGCTCGGGGATGTCCATCCACCCAATGAGTAGGACCTCACTCGGTTGGGGCCCCCGGCAAATCAAATCAAAATACTAAGAACATGCCTATCATTCCCTTTTTGAAAGTTTCAGAAGTTAGGCACGGACACATGCTATCAGCACCTGCGGGTCAGGGCACATGACAACGGGACACATGTCACACATGTAACTTAAAAGCCAGACCTTCGGAGCCTGTACATGTTGAAGCTTCGCCACAGGATTCGTCAGAGGCATGGCTAAGCCACAGGGATACGTTTTGATTTGCAAAAACCTGCAGGTTGATCAGTCCATGGCATGCATGCATCACTGAAAATATTTGGACATTTTGTTTGATAATCATGCATGCGAAATATGTTGGACCCCACATGAACCACCAGGTGATCCATCCTCCCGGTGCGCAACAGAATTTAGCCAGGTTGGCCAAACATCATCGCCCTCCGTGCCCAGCCATCTGAATCGGAGACCATCGCTCAAGTGGGGCCTCCCAGGTTTCAATCATGGGCTGAAGTAGGAATGTTTCAAGCTCATGGTGCGAAAGAAGTAAATACCAAGAAACAGATCTCGATGTATTGATATGTATTGGCATTGTTGTTCACACTGTTCTGCTAAAGAGTTGATAAAAGTTAATGCATCCCTGGATGTCTATAGGATCTAGAAAAAGCATGATGCCATCCAGTCGCATGCATGCAATCCTTTTGGACCTCTTGACCGCATTCACACAAGTTGGGATTGTGGCAAAAGCGCTTGCCCACTGCCCATGTCTACCAAAGATAATAGACTTGGGAACTCATATGGTAATCACTTCACTGCTGAAGTGTTCAGGCTTGCTTTGCAAGCGACCCCCCTTCAAAAGACTTGGCTCCAAACCAAGATTGTCACCGCGTAGCTGCATAGGCCTGCAGGCTGATGAATATCCCGATTCGCATATGATAAATGATTTGTGCCATCAATATAGCAGCATGCATGCACTAAATCATATAAGGTGCTTTTTTTTTAATAGGGTGCCCTGCCTTCTTCCCGACTGCGCATGCCTCCTCCTCTGACATGCCTTCCTTCATTGCCTTCTTTTTAGCTACATGGTATGCACTTGATTTCCTGGAAGCAAGTGCTTTCTTGGCTTTGATCTCTGCCGACATGTTGGGATCCTGTGGAGCCCTGGAACCCCTCTCTTCCCCTGACGGGCCCGAGGACCTGGAGACACGCCCCAATCCCGAAGACCTTGAAGACCTGGTTCGTCGTGTAGCCCCTGTGGGCCTGGCTGTCATGCTGCTTGCTGCTGCAGTAGTGCGCTTGGCTTTGCTCCTGCGTGCTGAAGAGGTAGTGATCGTGGAAGTGGCGTCCACAGTGCTGCCTCCAGACTCTGCTGCCACTGTGCTTGCAACATCCTTGGACTTGTCCTTGGACTTGCCTGACTTGCGTTTGGATGCCTTTGGTGCCTGCCTGGACTTTGGGACCCTGGTGGCCTTGCAACTTGGTGCTTTGTCATTCTTTGCTGAATCAACCTTCTTGCTCTTTGCCTTGGCCTTTGCCTTTGCTTTCGGTTTGTCACCCCCAACATCAGCCACTGACCCAGTAGACCGGTTCGACTTCCTTTTCTTTGGGGGTGGGCAGCTTGATCCACGGGCATCTGGATCATGGTAATCAGACTCTTCATCTTCATCTGAAGTGCTTTTTGTGCTAGGCTTGGAAGCTGCCTTCCCTCGACCTTTGCCTTTGCCCCTGCCCTTACCTTTGCCCCTGCCCTTACCTTTGCGACCTCGGCCCCTCCCTCGACCCCGACCTCTGCCCTTCTTGTTCTCAGACAGGTCCTGGTCATCATCATCGGCATCAGCTCCGGCATCATTAAACCTGGAACGCTGCTCGGCTGGTGAGATGGGATGGCCACACCCAGAAAGCACATCATTTGGGCGAGGGTTGGACTTCTCCATGGCATCATCCACCTGGGGATGCAGTGAATCAACTTAGATACATGGAAGAATAAAAGCATGTATGTACTACTTGCTAGGTATTGAAAAAGGGTGTCATACATGTTTCCGAAATAGTTTGACCTTCTTTACAAGCTCTTGGTAGTCCACGGTGTCCTTCCTTGAAACCTTCGGTGAACGAGATTCTTCTGGGTCAGATGCCTCTGGGTCAGACTCACCAAGAATAAGAGTTCTTTTGCGACACAACTCCACAGCCTCTGGATCAAGGGTGTTCTCTACCCCTTTCTTTCCCAACCACCCCTTGAACTCATCTCCCCCCACGCTAGTAGTAGGGCTGTCTTCCGAAGACAGTGACTTTGCGATCTCGTCCATCTCCAGTGTGTCAGTGGGAAGTGTGTCAGTCTGGTCAGTACCTGGGCGAAAGGGCTGGGTGCATCATAGAACTTGTCTTGTTGAGCCCAAGTTCCCCGATTATTGCAGGTTGTAGGGTACAAACTTGGGTATTATATCAGTGCCTAGAGAGTGGAGGCTCAAACTACATCCAATGAACTAAGGGAAGATTTTCAAGGTAAAGACCTAATCTGAGTCAAGTTGCACTCTGGGGCCACAGTGGTTGGAGCTGGTTTCTTTAGCTTCTTCTTTGGCAACGGTGGCGGAGGCATGCTAGATTGACATGGAGTGGCAGGCATGCGCTTTTTGGTGCATGTGGACTTGGCGGCATGCTCTCGGGTTTGCTCTTCCTGCTTTGCCTGGTGTTCCTCTTGCTGGGTTCTTTTGCTGGCTAAACCCAATGCTTTCTCGCAATCACCCTTTGACGCATGAACTGCACATGTGGCAACCTTTTCACTGTACCCCTTGGTAGTCAAATGAGAAACCATTTTTTCCATGTTCTTGTTGGTTTCATCGGCCTTCATGGTTGCTTCTTGCTGCGTCAATTCCGCTAGGAGTGCTTCTTCCGCTTCAATGGCTGACAACAACTCCATTTCTTCTTCCATGAGTTTCAAAGCCATCAATTCATCTTCCAAAGCTTGTTCACGTGCAGCTAGAAGCTCATCCTCCAAAGCTTGCTTGGTGGTATCTTTGCTTTCAATCACTGGTTTGTGAATTGGTTTCTCATCTTCATCATCATCGTCAAAGTTGGGGTGGCTACCATACTTGGGGCAATCTTCTTTCTCCAAGCTCTCCCGGCTCTCCCCAGACTTGCGGCAGCAGAGGCATTGAAACCCAACCCATACTTCTTGGACTTAGCCAATTGGTGAGGATGTTCTGGACCACTCTCACCTACGCATGGATGACTGATAGGACTCCCATAAGACCTGTTGGGTCGGATCTTCCAAAGTCAATGGCGTTAATTTTTGAAGAGTCCCATAGGACACACTGGGTGAAATCTTCCAAAGCCATTGGCTGTACATTGTGAGCATATCAACTTGTTGTAATGTCAATTCAAATGGTGCCCCCATTATAGTATACATCTTTTGAAACGTGGTTGGATATCATAAAGATGGAAAAAGAACCAAATTGCCGTGCTTTCCACTTCAACAGTTTGACCGACCACAGGTTACACAGAGCCATTGGTGGAGCCTTCCGCAGCTGCAGGTGCCGGATCAGCTGCGGGGTGTGACTCCTGGCAGAGGATGTGCGGATGGCACTAGATGGGGAAAACCTTTTAGTGTCTTTTTGGGTGAACCACTTTGAACATTTGAAAAGAACATGAAAAGATAACTCCACTCCTCATCATCATCAGGGGAATCCTCAGGCTCTGTGGGGGTAATTGGTTCATCCTCTCCCGCATCGAAATTGGGCTCAGCAAGTCCATCCGGACGGACTGGGTCACCTTCCCCACCATTGTCCTCAACGACCGGATCATCATCCCCAGCCTCACTCTCCTCACCCTCCGAGTCACCAGCTTCCTCATCATCACTCTCATCCCCTTGTGGGTCATCATGGCTTCCACTTGTGCCTGGGTCACACATGGTGAAACTAATGGGAAACCTATTGGCTGAAAAGGTGAAGATTAGATTTAAATAGATTTAAATCCATCATGTACCCCTCCACTCATTTTACCATAACTTTTGGTTTAAACAAAAATCAAAACAAATCAGGGGAAGCTACTACGTCCTCTGGGCTCTGGAATGGGTAGATTGGCAGCACCCATCAAGCTTCTAAGTGCCTCTTCCCGGGGCCGGTGACCCCTCTTTGCCAAACGGGCAAAAAGAAAGATGAGCCTTTTCAGGATCCAGCTTTCGACCTTGATCACATGACCTGAGACGGGATGTCAGAATATGTGGTGCCCCTTTTTTGGCTTCAAACATGTATGATTTAAAGGAAAAAGGGCACCTTATTTTGAGACATCCCATTTGGGTGTTTTCTCATGACTGGTCCTAGTATGTCCTAGTATGTCCTAGCCCTTATCAACTCCAGTGATATTCATCAATAAGTGATACCGAGATCAGATCGACTGGGTACCCCACGAGAAGGAAGGGCTCTTCCACGGCTCCGGGCGTAGTGAAGGAACATCTCAACAGCCTCCATGATGTTCCCCAAGGACGGCCGAAGACCTTACAAGCAGGACACTCCCCAGTACTGGGATATGTTTTTATTCCAATCCAAGACTGTCTGTTGGCCCTATTTGTTGAAATAATTCATGTAATTAATATCCTGTATGATCATGTTTCTAGTTGAATCAGGAGCTAAGCCACAAGAGAGAGAGAGAGTGAGAGAAGGAGCGAGAGTAATATCCAATCAAGGCACCCAAGTGGCGAATCACAGGCGCTAGGATGTGAGCATTGTGTGCCACCTCTAGGCGGTTCAACTTCTTCCTTTTCCCAATGTTGGCCATGAATCCACGTGACGCACGGCCACAAAGTACATCATCAGCCCGCCATTCACTAAAGATTTCCCCAACTGCAGGGTGACTAGCTGCTTGCATGACACTGCAGCCACTAGCTAGCACTTTAGGTCGTTTGGGCCAGAGATCTACCAACCGAAAACCTCATTTTTCTCTGTGCAGGTGCCATCAACAAAGTCAACAACATTGTGGCTGCGAATTTCTCAATGCGCGCACAAACATCACACGTCACAAGATCCCCAGGCCCAGCCTCAAGGGATCAAGCATTTGTGGGCAATTCCCACAGTTTTGGGCACTATCAGCTGTGAAGCTGCGGATGGGAGGTCTTAGGCAATGGCACCTGGTTTAAATTTAGATATAGACCATTACAACCCACACATGGCAGCACAACGCTCGATTTGCATAAAAGTGCTCGAAGTATGAGAAAGTGTATCGAAACTCCATTTGAGCACTTTTTTTTGTGCGTTTGAAGACCTAGGTATATATATATATATATATATGGTTGGTTAACATCTCCTGTAAACATGCGGTAAATCCGATAATAATGAGATATTGGATATATGTTCAAAGGATAATATGGATTGATATAGGATAGTGAACAAACATTGGGATCTAACCAAACAATAAACGGTACTTAAGCATAAACATCATAGACTATAGGGGAAATCAACTCGCCGGGCGGGCCATCTTGTAGATGGCAATCATCTACTTCTGACTCGAAAAAAATGTGGGTTAAATACGGTTAAATGATGTTTAAGGACAAATCGAAAGTGATGGGTTTGACTCCGCGAAGTGCCTTGACTCCGCGAGGTGCCTTGACTCCTTGACTCCGGCAGCATCACTTGATGTGTCGTCTCCAGCACAAGCTCAAGTAGCTCGTCGACGCAAGCTCAATGTTGAAAAAAAAATCTGGCGGGAAAACAGCGCAGAAGATTGCAAAAAATGTGTCATTTTTAGGGACATAGATGGCTCAACTGACCTGTTTTGAATGGGAGTTGAGCCATCTATCCCCCGCATTGACATAGGTGGCGCAACTCAAGATTCTGAGCCATCTACTTTGAGTGACGAGTACATAGATTGCACTTCAACAAAATCCTGACATCATGACATGTCTTCATTGCATTCAAGGAACGCATCGAGACGCTTTTGCTTCTCTGTGCCACCGGTGCCCCGCAGCTGGATGATCCGATCGAGGAAGTTCATTGGGCACGATGATAGCTGCTCGGCCTGCTCCTCACGGCGGCGCTTCAAGGATTGATCCGCTGTACTGCGCGTCATGAATTCGTCCTCCGACAGTCGTACCAAGCCACATGGCGAGCCGCCAGGTTCGGCGAATCAAACGGGTACCTTGGGAATCCTTGGCCCCCGTTCGTTGACTGATAATCCAAAAACTACTTGGGTTAGGGTTCCCAGTTATAAGTGGATTAAGCCTACTTATCCCACTTATAACTGTTTTGTTTCAGCCACAAAAACGATTCGTGGGATGAGCCACCAAGTATGGTTTATCATGGTTTATTATAACTAGAGGGGAACCCACCTTGTATTTATATGGCAAACATATTCAATATAGACGGCAAATTGCTTTCTGTATATCATGTTCTTGGATGATTTCCCTCGGCCTGATACGATTCTCATCATTTTGGGTGACCGGACCGTTGTGAGGTCGCGCCATTTTTTTTGTTGATAAAATCACAGCAACGTTTGGTGCTTAAATTCCGGTCTTGGCTAAATCCAAGTGTCCCGTGGGGAATATCCCATGGTGGTAAAATCACAGTTGTTGGTGATAAATCATAGGTTGAGTTAAATGGCCATTTCAGGGACCTAAATGGAGCTGGTTGGTGGTTTCAACCATCTTGAAAAATATGAAAGTCAATGGCCAGGATTATCCCATATATTATGGAAAATAAAAAATGATTGAACCACCAACCAGGCAGTAGATTAAACTATCTATACACACATTGTAAGGTCTATGTAAGGGCTATGCAAGGCGATGTACCCCCACAGTACCTCGAAAATAAAGGCTCCGGCAATTCCCATTTTTTTCTACAATGTGCCGGGCCCCCCAGTTATAAGTTGGTTTATAAACCCCATTAACTATAATAGTTATACAGTTATACGTATCATAGTCCCTATTGGAGTTATAAACCAACTGCACGCTATCGTAAACGGGGGCCCAACTTTGTAGTTGTGGATCCCAGGTAAAGTACCCTGAAGCATCCGCTGCTGGTCCTTGACCGAAGGTGTACTTGCCATTTCCGGAAAGGGGAGGTTGCACACGTGAATCGAGGCCTGGAATGGTACCCCAGGAATCGTGGGTTGTAGCTTGGGGGGTGCAGCCTAAGGGTTATGAATGGAATTTACTGGATATGACTATAGGATATTATGGGATATTATGGAATTTACTGGATATGACTATGGGATATTATGGGATATTATGGGATATTATGGGATATTGTGGGATTCTACCATAAGTTGGGATATAATGCCCACAACATCCCACAACTATGGTGACATCCGTAAGTTATCACCTCAATAACTGGACTGACACCACTAACCCCACGTCGCATTCGCGGCTATCACAGTTTCATTTACAAGTCCAAAGGTGATCATTCCAATGCATTTGCTTCCAATCATTGGAGATACCCTCTGGTAATGACTAACATAGCTATTGAAAATGGCCATTTATAGTGAGTTTTCCCATAAAAAAATTGTGATTTTCCATAGCTATGTTAAATTACCAGAGGGTATTCAATCAGCCAAAATGGTGATTTAATATCATTCAATATTATGATTATATGACAACTGAATGGTGATTTAATAATCATTTAATATACCGGATTGAATACCATTGGCTGATTTAATATCATTCAATATCATTCATGTATCGGTGGCTGTACTTGTATATGATTATATGACAGTTGTACAGGAATGCAGACATAGGTTCGTCCCAAAACTTGATTTAACATTGGGAATGCGCGTGTCTTGCAGGTTTAAGAACAACATGAAAAAAACTACAGTCAGTTATGGTCATTTATCAGATATACGTACGTACTTACAACCTAATTTCTTGAATGCATAATCCCATTTTAAACCAGTTAAAAATATTATAAGTTATCAGCAATAAACGTCCATAACTGTAAACATTAACACACGACACCCTTCAATGCCTTTGAGGAAACGCCCAGCCCACACAAAAAAAAGGTCGCAGGCGAACAGTCACTGTAAGACATAAAACAACATGTTCAAACATGTTCAGCTTTTTCTACCAACACATACTTGAATCATACTTGCGATTGTGTGTAGCATGTGACATCCTCCATGAAAATTCATGGATGAGGTTCAAAAAAAAATATAAAAAACATACCAAACAGAACATCCAGGTCCTGACTATTTTTGTAGGCGCCTCCAGCGACAGCAGTGCAGCCATCATCTTCAGACAAATCAAAGAAACATCACCTGAGAAGCATTGAGAAGCTGTGACCAGGTTGTGTTGCCAACCCGCAGAGACAACATGGAAAAAGACAATGCCAATAACTATGCCAATTGGGTGCTGCGAATGATTCCGTTCAGAATTTGGCGGTTGCACAGGGCCGGTACGGTGACCAAACATGGGGGGTACCCATTGGCTTTGCTCTCCCTGGCCATTCTTTAAGAAATATATGAGGCAAGCTCTGGAAATGATTTCACAAGCACCTCGGACGCCTCAGCCCCGGCCCTGTGTTCTCGTCTGTCTGGATGACTTGTGAGAGGGCTGCTAATTGCCCCTGCGCATGGGTCGATGCAGAGACGTGATTGCAAATTCCTCACAGAAGTCTCAAAACATCCGAACGGTCTCTGTCAGTCTCGAATTGCTTGGCTGAGCACCACATGAGGGCTGAGCACCACATGCACATGAGGCTCTCATCTGAGAACACTCCCTTAAACTCCTGGAGAGAATGGGCCAAGTTCCCCACGGGTCCTTGGAATGGCTCGCCGATCGGCCGGTATCCCCGGCGAACTCCATTCAGCCCCGTCAGCCGTGAGGCTTGCGAGCTTGCAACCAAACTCCTCCCTAGATAGGCACCCGTCACCAGTGAAGGATTTGACTGGTCGCACAACACAGCATGTGTTTTGCTATGCAAGTGGCGGACTTCCGAGAAGGACAAAGTGGGTTTCTTGAATACCAAACCTCAATGAAAGATAAATCATGAAGTAGCTGGACGAGCCACCCGTCTCCAAACTGAGTCATCACATGTCATGTCAATGTGGGGTACCATCAAACGAGATCAAACATATCAAACATATGTTGATGATTACAGATTCCACAAATCCCAATATTTCTTGGTACAAAAAAATATCATCTCCCGACAGTTCTTGGTATAGAACCCTCGAAGGTCTTGAAACAAAAAAGACCCCATGACCAAAAAGCACAACTCATCATTTACAGTACAGCCATGTACAACCTACTTGGGGGGTGCATCCCAGCTAGTAAGTGCTTACACAATAAGCCTTGAATCTAGCTCGACTCTATAGATCTTAATGATCTAACTAGGTTGTTTCAGACGGTGATTACAAAAGTTATTACCCACAATTCAGACTCCTGGGAGGTGTACTGGTAGTTAAAGATGGCAATGGACAATTCCGCATTCATTTATCTGGGTAAATTATAATATTTCACTAACCTGAATTAAGGCCACTTGGGGATGATTTCCCTTATTAACCATGATTCCAGTGAGGGAGAACAGTGAGGTCGTTATAATTTACCCAGATTTATGGATGAGTTTCCCAGTAAAAAAAAACCATTGAAATCGGATTTCCCAGCCACCTTTGACAAGGTGGGCATCCCACGCCAGGCGGCGCCAAGTCATCCCGTGTATCTCTAGGTTGCATGCGGCTGAAAACACATATCACACACATACATGTTGGTTACAACCAGCTATCCGACTCAGTCGAACCTAATGATTCAAACACTTCTTAAGACGAAGCAATTTAGCCAAAGGTCGATCCCTCAAAATCCAATCGTAAACCTCAGATCTTGTCAGCTGTTTTTAAGCGCTAACAGAAATCACCGGCAGGCAAGGCACACCAACATTTGCTGACTCGCACAAAGACGTCTCTACCTGGGCATCCACGGCTCCATTGGGATGTCGCTTCCAATTCGGGTGCTCAAGGATCTATAATTGGACAATCCTCTATATAAATGAAGGTTTTAGTATAGGAACATCCTCTATGAATTGTGGTTTTAATAGGACAATCATCAAAAAATGGAGGTATTAATGGGAAAACTATCAATATTGTAAAGGCTTCAAGAACCTGTGCACACTTGGTGCTTTCTTTTTTCCACCCAAGAATGGGGGCTCAATCATTTCGAACCACAACATTGAATACTAAATGAATTGATCGAACAACTTTTCCAACATGATTATTTTTGAGTTCGAACATAGACTTCACAGCTGGCAACAGGACCGTTCCACCCTCAGAGAACATGGCAATGTGACACTTTCCACCTACATTGAATTGCCGGAGGGAGAGTATCGTGTGAGTAAAAAAACGTAAAAAAAAAAATATTAGAATTTTGAGAGTTCATTTCTATATCATGTTCAACTTCATATCCGTTGACGGAGAAATCAGCCCAAAGTTTGGACAACAATCAATCAGTCCATGCTTTGGATTGTGCACTTTTTGGGGATTGTGTTCCAGGCCCTGCCCTGGCATCCTAAGCCAGAACTGGATACAAACACAAAAAATCAAGGGGCGATCTTGCTCAAATCGGTATAGTTTCTAGTAATTTCTTACAGTTTGCAAACAGAGAGTCATCTATCAATGCAGCCCCTGATGATTTACAGTTTGTTTTTTGTTGCATCGATATCTAGTTTTAACCCTGAAAATCAGCATTTTAAAGTGCGGTAAATCTTGGAACACGGAGACAAGGCAGCTGCATAAGGAAGTCCCAAACATGGCGGCTGGGCACATCACCAAAACATGGCCAAGATTCAGTAGGAGTACCCTGCGAAATGGTAAAAAAAATACCCAGAATCCCCATTTATGATCATATCATCCCCACATGTAGCAAATTAATATCCATCAATAGTAGAAGAGTCCCCTTTTTTAAAGTGGCCCATCTTGCTTGATCGTTGATACTATTGATCGTTGACAAATCCGCACTATATTTACTATAGACATATTATATATATATATATATGTACAGACATACGGATCATTACACATCTAATATATAGGTTATGAGTCATTGCTGATACATAATCCGAGTATATGATAATCCTTCCTATAGACCAAATATTCCCATAACTTTTCTTACGAACACTATAAAGGTAATGAACCAACATATTCTAGACCAAATGTATGGCTCATGGCTTATGGCTTCTGGCTTTTATACATCTCACATTTACCATAAATTACAACTAACTAAGGCTTCATAAATCATCCAACTATATATATATACATACACTATATATATGATAATTAATAATCTTACTATATGACTTATATGACCATATATTCCATATTATATATATATATATATTTATTCATATAACATATAATTAACCCATCCATTTTCCCATGACCTCCACCCCAACAAAAAAACACAAACATCGAGCGACTGGACTCCCGGGTGATCTCAAGGGAGCCATCCGACAGCTTCGTTTTGTAACCCAACTGGCGCTCCAAAAGGTGTAGCTCCTGGGACTCATCTCCAAATTTACAGAAAATGGCCCCAGTCATACCAGTTATAAGTTATGTTTGTCATGTGTTTATGAAAACCAACATGACATGTTTAATCCCATAGAAATAACCATTTAAAACTAATAAATGGCCAAAACTGGTAGAACGGTAGAACTATAACCATCAAGCCATATGGCTGGCTTGATACCATGAAAACTCATGAAAAACTATGGTTTAAATGCGGTTGTATAAGTATAAACCATCAATCCATATGGCTGGCTTTTGGCTTAGTAACCTTCGTGTTTACAGTTTACCAACTGTATAAGGCAATCCATTGAGATATCCCATCTTTATCCCATGAGTAGATATCCCAGGAATATACATTAATCAATCAATATCTATATATATATAAATAATACTATATATCAATGACAGCTATTGGTTTGACATACCATGTAATTTCATTGGCTGTGCCTATTGTTTGTTTATAAGAGAGGTAACCCTTCTATTAACCAAACAACCCAGTAGGCTTGATACACTCTACAAAGTGGGCTCCCTGATGTTAGTTAGTTTATAAAGCATACAAATGCCATAGTTTTTGGCGTTATACACCTAGCTATCTTGGTGACCCACCGACCAACCAAGTAGGAATCCACTGAAGAGCAGTGTTCAGTGCACATTTGGTGGCTTTCTTGAATGTCATCAAGCTAGTGTATCTATTTTTACAGTTATGGCAATTTATAGCCCCATTTATGGAATGTCTAATACCATTTATAACCAGTTATAACAAATAACTATGGCCATAACTGTAACCTACCCTTTATATTGAGGATCATGAACTGGGAATCCAATTCTGAACCAACCATGATTAAATAGAATGACACTGGGTTTTGAACACGATTCATTTGAAACAGTGTTTTGTATACGGGAAACCACCTCAAAAAATGGTTGATGTCCAATTTCAAGAAATTGGTCTGTCAACTTTAATTGGAGTCGGGCATCACAACATTTAAAATAAATATTTTTTTTTCATCGGGGCAATGAAGATAAACCACAGGATATAAGCTACCCTATTTTCAGATACACCTATGCTGGAATCGGCAAATGGTATAATCTGCAGAACTACAGTACCAGTCTTGACACCAGTCTTAGCACCAGTCTGTCTAATATGTATATACTCAAATGATACTCCCAAACATTGGAGTACATATAAATATAAATATCCGAATTGATACTCCCATTTTTATATCATATACTCATATATATATACTTTCTAGGATTGATATGAAATCCCCCAATTTTGTCATGTCCCAAGTTCTTCGGCTGCTCCTCATGTTGCCAAAATTCAGGACCAAATGCTGGCAATGCGACCTGGGCCGATGAGTCATGGCCCTGGAGTGAAAAACATGAATTGAAGCGTACAGTTCTGGCCATTTACCAGTTATAACTACTTATAACATCTTATAAAATGGTGGCAGCGTTCAGACTCCGGACTGTACAGTTATGGCGGAAAAAAACAGTTATAAGTCACTGAACTAACCCTATTTATAGAATGTTTAATCCCAGTGAAATAACCAGTTATAACTAATAGCCATGGCCATCACTGTAGTGAGTGCTATAATCAGCGCTGCTAGGTGGTACCTAACCCATATAGTATCAATACTCATGGTTATGATGGGTTCAACATCAACAAACACAAAACTACGAGGTGATGTTACTAGCTTTGTTTTGGGTAGATGTACATTTACAGAAAATTTGGATATATACCAAGAAATAGCAGATTTAAGCTGGTTAAATCCTCAAGATACCCCGTTTTTAGATATTATCTAACTTGATCTAACTTGTATACTACTCGATATATATATATATACACATCATTAATCATCAGTGAATATACCATAATATCCAACACTTTGTTGGTGAATTTCAAGATTAAATATAGATATTGTTGCTTCCCCGGCCAATCAGTTGATCCACAGTTGTGACTCTTTACCAGTTATAAGTACTTATAACCCCATTTATAGAATTGTATAATCCCATTGAAATAACCAGTTATAACATGTTATCACTCATAGCCATGGCCATAACTGTGTGACTTCATTTCCATAGTGGCCTCATCTAAATCCCAACATGGATATTGTTTTCCATATATTTTTTCCCATCCCGTAGTGATGGTTGGTTTATAATAAACCCCATGCTATTCTGGTTGGTGGTTGACCTACCCCTCTGAAAAATATGAGTTCGTCAGTTGGGATGATTATTCCCAATATATGGAAAAAAAAACACCAACCAGTATATATACCTTGAACCTGACATATGCCTCTTTTGATCGAAATGCTGTGTTTCGGGCGTTGTCAAAACGCTGAATATCAAAGTACGGCCTTTCGTCAAAAGTACGGCCTTTTGATTTTTAGAGGAAATTCCACATACAGTGTTCCCCCCCTCTTCACACCACATTCCCATCTTTCCACCAAAGCGGAGCGCAGACCAACCCAAGAATCCAGTGATTGCGACTGATTTCACCAGACAATTGTTTAATCAGTCCATATTTGGTCCATGGTTTGAGGTAGCCAAGGAAATCTGTCACAAATCTGGGTATGAATCCATGCCGCGTTCATCAAGCGCAGCTTCCTGCAAACAGAACTGAATTTTAATCAAACTTCTCCAAATTACAGATCTATGGGCTTGCCTTATATTGGTGGAACGTGAAACTTTGGAAGGCTTCCCTATGAAGTCTTCCGCCTGTTGGCATGCTGTTGCCAATGGCGACAGCACCCACTCCGATTCAGCTGCTTCACGCAGCAGTTCCAAAGCGGTGTGACAAACCATGTGAGACTTTGGGTAAACAGGATACCGTGCTTTCCCAGCAGCCAACGTCAGGCTCGCCAACATGGCATAGTGTGCCAAAAACCCAAAAAGCCATGCCGATAGCCTTCTTGCCTGAACATCTCTCAGCCAAAGCCCATTCCGGTACAAGAAGGTCACTGCAACGTTCATTGCCTTTGCGCAGGCAGCCTCAGCAAGCCACAGGGGGTGGAAAAAAACAATTCGCATGAGGAACCCAAAGGGTATGCAAGTTATATGGAACAAGATGAAACAAGGAACCTAGTGCCAAAGCAAGTCTGCCAAAGAACGATGGATTTCATGATGGGGTCATCAGAATTGGGCAGAAACTGGACTGCAAACCAATCAATGAATCGCAGGATTTCCGTCGATGCCATGCCCTTGTTCCACTTGGCAGCTGGGCATGTCGAAGACATCGGCCAACAGACCAAATCTCTGGACAGCTCTGAAACCCATGGTTTCTTGCCTCGGTCCCTAAAGTATTGCTGGTACATGGTTGAAAGTCGGTCAAACTTCTTGTCTACCGACCCCAAACCTTCAAAACATGGCAAAGGAGGGTTGGCCTCAACCAAGCTCACTAAGGCGCTGGAGCAGAAACTCTTGAGTACTCCCAAGTGGACGTTGTGGAAAAAATCGCTCTGAAAGAATTTGGTTGCCCTTGAATCATCCAAATCCAAACCTTCTAGGATTGAAGGTCTTTCTTCCCAAGCAACTTCCTGACAGATTGTACCTTCCCAAATGGGGTTGGACGACACATCCTCGAAAGGAAACACTGGGCGATGGTTGCGGTCATCCTTTTCTTGACCTGCAAGGCATTTCCAGCAAATTCCTCGGGATGGCTTTTTTGATTTCGAAGCTCTGGGGGCATGACCAAAAGTACGAGTGAAACGGGCAATTTTGGCAAGTGCCGGGAGGTCACCCTTGCTCCCCAAATGGATGAACCAAAATCTGTCCATGCCACTGCCGAGTCCCTCATGCAGCAAAGACCTACAATCCGCCGCAAAGCCAGACATCAGTGCTGACAAAGTTTCTGGAGTAGTCACATTTTTCATCATTGTCGCAATCAGAAAATGTGTTGACCATGTGTTCCCAACATAATTGAGGCCCTGGGAATTTTCAGCCACTGGAGCACGATGCTTGTTACCCTTCAGGTATGCAACTGTGCCACGGCCAATGACGCCATGAATGTTCAAAACGAACAAAGGAGCATCTCGAAATGTCCGGCCCTCATCCGAATGACTGTAGAATGGAATCAGCCGATCTAAAGAAAGGACGCCTGCATTTTGCAAGCTGTACACAGGATGCCCATCATCTAAGCACCGGTATCTATCCCAAAACTCTTGAAGCACACCTCTCATTTTCTGCAGTGTTGAAACTCCAACCAGTTGTCGCTGCAAAGCACCGATGTCGAGGAGGTGTTGAAACCAACTGGATGGTTTTAACCATGGATTTTTTTTCATATCTCTAGAATCACCCAAATCAAGGGTAGAAAGTTCAACAGGGGCCGACAGCCCATGTTTCACCAAAACACGCCGAGCTCCAATCTCAGCATCAGCTTCTCTGATGGCAGAAAACTCTCTCATCGCTTGGCTAGCGCGCGGGTTCGACTCAACCTCTCTCTGGGCAATCTGCACAACGTGCTTGCAGCAGGCCTAAGTAGCGCAAAGCCATGCAGAAACTGTTGTGAAGTCAAAATGCATCGATGAAACTTGATGGTGGTGTTTTGAAAGGATACTACAGCAAGTACTATCTGTGCACTTTGCCATGCATGCCCTGCAAAGAGCTGATCGAACCATGGTGGTCAGCACATTTTTTCAGACCTTCGCGGTTGACCATGTTGTCATCCTACCCTGCGAGATTGGTCAGCGCGACCCCCCGTGACATACAGAAAGTATGGGGGTGGGGTCTTTTGTTTTTTGTTTAAGGCACCCTCAACCCCTGAACCTTCTTTGTTCCTGCAGCCCACATGCTTGTTGAACTCACTGACTAGGGCAGCTTCAAGCATGTGAATTAAATCCAAGCTGGGTGAAACAGAAATAACCCACATCGAAGTAAAGCCTTGGTCAAGATAGGCATGGTACCTTGTAATGGGATTTGCCGTCACACCCACTTTGAAAACACAAACTCTGATTCCCATACGTTCACGGAAGGAAGTAACTTTGTCCTTGGCCCAGGCTAAAATTTTGCCACATGTGGGTTGGCCGGTTCGTGGCTCCGGAGCACAGCGGTTCAACAGGCCAAATGGCTTTGTCAAGTTCCAATCAAATGTGGCAGCGTCAAAACTGTCACCAAGTAACTTCAACTTGTTGTAGTCATCCTTGGCTGGCAGTGTTGGTACTTTGGGAGCATAAGGCAATTTAAAAAGAACAATGGTTATGAGGGAATCCATGCACATACATCCCCAAACTAATGTAGATAAAATATAAAAAATTCTGAGTGGCCATCATCAACCAAACAAAACTGTTTTCTTTTAGTTACAACATCCCATGAGCTGAGAAGCAGCGCTGATGGGTGGCAACTTCTCACCAGGACTGTTTTCAGTGATTGATCGAGCAGGTGGTTTTTCACATGACCTTGTTGGGGCGTCCCTTGTGAAATACTCCATGAACATAGCATCACCCACATTTTCCGGAGATGTTGAAGATCGGCTCTGACCATCAGAAGGAATCTCACTTTGTTTTTTCCTAAGCTGTGAAGAAACACAAACAGATTAATTAATCATTGTGAACCCCAACAAAAACATATCCCTGCCATAGATTTGAAAGATTTTGGCAGGTTTGCCAAGACACACTGTGTATAGTTGGCCATCCTCACAGCCAGCTATTCGTTTCCGTCCAGTAAAAGGGCACTGGTAGGAGAGAAGATCCATGAGTTCATCCATGGCTCAATCCACGATGAAGGGAAACAAAATGTTGAGGGGTATTGTTTTTTTTGTAAAATGGATTGTTGTTCTGCCATATCTAAAGTCTTGGGTGTTAAGCCCGTAATACATAAGGGGTAAACAACAGATCCAGATTTCAACTTACCTGCTACCTAGGACCTTCCAAATAATGACACATGTGTTGTACATGTATGAGCTTCCTTACTGGGCCAATGAGTTGCACAAGAAAGAAATGTTGAGAACCCGTCAAAGTTTAATCTCGATTTTGGATTGGCCCTTCTTGCAGGACTAAAGATACAAGGCCCTGGCTCCATCAGCGATGAGCTTTGCAAAGCCTTGTAGCACGGGATCCAAGTCATTTGGGCCTGGCATGTTGGCGATGTTGCCCTTGGGAGACTTTGGGCTTTGGGCCCAGGAGCTGAATGGGGAATACTCTGCACATGCATGTAATAGTTTTTTGTTCCATCAAGCGCCATTGGTATCCCCAAAGTTTCCATTGTCACATGCCGCTATGTTGCAGGCACGGATGCATCCGGTCCGATTGTCCATAGACAGGGGCGGTCAAAACCACCATTTCAGCTTTGCTGCAGCAAGCAAGTTTGGAAAACATAGGAGCTGTTTTGTTGTTCTTTTGAAATTTATTGACATTCAAAAAATATCCATATCTTGGGTTGAAAAACATATTGCAAGACTTTACCAGCTGCTGCAGGTAACCCCAAATCACAACTTCACCAGGCCACATGTTCTGCACATGGCTGCCCACAAAATTAGACTCATAGGAATCCCAAGAACACACGCCCATGATTCACATGGGCCGGCCAAGGCTCACAGATCTCATGACTCATTGGCTTTCTTCAAAGCCCGCAAGATGTTCCTGGGGCCGTTTGGGGAGATGATCATTATTTATCAGCATGCATGTCCAACAATCATAGGATATGCATGGGCTTTCCCAGTCCAACCCAGAAGTATAAATAGGGCCAATAGGGAAATGAATTGAACATAAATCTGAAAGAAGATTGTCATGTATATAACAAATATTAATACAGCTCAGTTTCTTGCTGCACCCTGGGCTATAGCAGTAATGCAGTCGAGTTTCTTTGCCCCAACCTCCGCAGTTGTCACTGTGGCCAACCTTGTGAAATTGGAATGGGAACCAGCAGTCACAGCAATGAGGCCAGAAGCGCAGCGAGATTAATGCAGTAAAGGCACGCAACGGTAGACTCCCGGATCTGTTTGGACATCTTGTTCTGCAACCTCAAGAGCTGTCAAAGTTGTGGGACACCATGGACCCCCTTGGAAATCCGTGTCTAGTATTGCATGCATATTTTTTTCTCATGATATATACCCTCAACAATGAGGGTCCATTTAGAAGCCAATGGTCTTCCAACTTTTTTGGTAGGAAATTATCTTGGCTTTAGTGGCATCTAAATGTAATGAAGGTAAGAAACGTGAAGGCAAGATACGAGTCTGACTCCGCCATGGGGGTCTTCTCATCCCGCAGAGGGGCTGCATCCAACTTCAAGATCTCGCAGGTTGCAAACTCTTTGTTGAGAAGCTCGATGGCGCTCTCCAAGTTGTGCACGCACCTGAGCAAGTAGGGCATTGGTAGAAACCAGGGGGCGGTGGAGAATTTGGGATGATGTTCAAACCTATGTGCACACATGAGTACACACCCAACATGCTAAGACAAACTGGGATGAGAACTTAGCCACACGTTTTCCATCAGTGCTGTCAGCAGCTTTGTCACCAAGCTCTGATTCCAATTGCCCAATCAAATCAGACAATTTAGAGGACCGAGACAGCAGGGATGAAGTAAAGGTCACAAACTTCTGGTACTCCTCCAAACAAATGCGCTGATCTCCCAATATTGATTTTTCAGAATCAGAGTTACCTAAGCAATCCTGGGTCCTAAGTATGCCGACAAATTATACACACATAGTTACCATTTATTGTGGATACTTTCAGAAAGTGAAGGAGATCTCCTAATATGTGTGGGTTTCCTAAAATGGGGGTACACCTAAATCATCCATTTTATTCAGATTATCATTTAAAACCATCCATTTTGGGGAACCCATGTGTGTGTGTAACAAGTGTAAGGGGACAAATGTACCCTGCCCCAATCCTTGGCTGCAGTGTTCACCGCTTCTGCCTTTTTCTCCTGTTCGTCATCCTCATCCGAATCGGGTTCCATGAAGCCCGCCTCTTCACCAACTCTCTGGAATTGCACGGCCTCCTTCGCCTGAGGTTGGAATGGAGTGAAGGATTGTGATGGCAGAGGCCGGGCCAGTAGGGGGCCAGTGTTGTGTACCTAATTGGGCCAGGTCACCTCACCAGTTTCATGTTGCTGATGCATCTCCTCATTCTCGGAGATGTCATCATCTTCTTCACCATATACAACATAGTACTTTCTCAACTTCTTATTGTACCGATCCTTCCTCAGGAGAAGGAAAAACCAAACAAAGCAAACATGTTCTGAATATGGTGTTTGGTAATATTATATACTATATACTATATACTATAAATTGTATACTAAATACTATGTACTATATACTATATACTATATATTATATTATATATGTGTGGTTGTGGTATGCACTGGATTCCCTACAATTATGAGAATCAATGTCGGAGAGATACAAGGATATATGGCACCCCATGTCCCAGGTTCCCTTGATAGTTGCAAGGAAGCATCTTCCACAGTCGCTCATTGCCAGGCTTCTCACAGTACTCGATGGCGCACTTGATGTACGACCTTGCGTTGCAGAATGGACAAGGCAAGACAAATTGGATGAACGCTGGGGTGTGGTATTACAATCTAGGATCTAAGAAAACGACAAACTCCATCCCAAGGAGTGCTGCATCTGCTCTTTGGTGAACCAACCTCTCTTCTGTTTTCGCTGCAAAGTTTTCTTCTGGGAAATGGTCTTGGTGATTCGGCTGACAAACAAACCCTGCAACAAGGTAGGAAAGGTAGAGGTCTCCCCCAAGGTTGAAGAAACTTGGATTTGAAAAATTGATGCAAGAATGGTTTGACAAATATGTGTTTTACTCGTCCCTGTCCTTACTCCAGTTCACTGACTCTAGCTCGTCAATCATTGCTTCCTTTTCCTGCTTGTTTGACTTAAGCCATTTTTCGTGAACTGCGGCTGGGACATTGCAACGGCCTGAAGGCTTTTTCTCACACAATCGGCGAAGCCGATTCAACTTTGCACCTTCAGTTGCCGGAGCAGGTCGCTCCGGGGGTGGGTTCACAGAGGTTTTGCCCGACCCTGAACTGGGATTCTTTCCTGGCGAAGGGGCAGCCACCTTTGGGGGCGGAGTCGTGTAGGCAGATCCTTTGGACTTGGTTGGCTTAGAAGTTTGGGCTCGTAGCTTCATCATCTCCTCTTCCATCTTTTTGTTGGCCTCCCCCAAAACGCAAGTTAAGGAATGAGAAAACTACATAGATAAAAGGGTCATCGTATACATGTGGAACTTTTGTTTTTTTTGAGCATATTGGGAACAATGATGGGAAAATCACCACATATTGAAGAGCCTCCTGCAACTGCTGGATAATCTTCAACGGATCATCTGAGTTGGGCTGCTTCCCTTTCAGTCGCTTAGTAGTTGCTGGGTTGGGAGACGGCTGGCCAGGTGACGGCTTCGGTGATGATGGCTTCACCGGAGGTGCAGTCACCGACTTGGCTGCCGCTTTCACTGGTGGTTTCCTTTTGGGTCGCTTAGAAGCTTCTAGCTCATCCGCAGTAGCCTCATTTGAAAATGCCATTGAATGTATAACAACACAAGATGAATGAAGGCTCCTGGAACTGTAGCCTGATTTATTTGTATTGGTTCACATGATTCTACATGGTATCAACCCCCCAAGTTTAAAGGCAAAAACAAGTATCTGGTTGCGTCTCATCTTCGGGAGAGGCATGTCCTCCAGCAGCAGCATCGCCTTGACTAGAAGCCTCAGTCCAGGAGCTTCCCCGAGCTGGTATACTTGAAACAATTCCAAACATCATGATATTCACAGGGATATCCGTTATCAGTTCATATGATATCATCTTGATGAGTACCCTAATGAATCATTAATAAGCATCTTGAAGTAGCACAGACATTTTTCACAGAGAAACCCATGTCACTTAATCCAAGAAACTTGAAGCGCCGCAGACTTCATCTTGGCCAATTCTTTCTCATACTCCTATCAAGAAGGCATCAAACTGGGCGACCACCAGTTAACTTGGTAGTGGCAATGGGGTTCAAGAAGGCATATGGGGAAGACCTTTACCTTTAAACATCCTACATACACCACCACATGCCATATGACATAAATGGGTTCCTTGATCTTCGATTCAAGGTCATCCTCGGGCTCCCGCTTAACAGCAGTTAACTTCTGCTCGCCATCTTTAAGCTCACTGCATGACCATTGCTTTGAGGGTACCGCACCCCTTTTGCTGACTGGCATGGCCAGCTTTGTGCAGGTTCACGCCCGAGGAATGTTGAGCCGAGACCCTCAGAGGGCGGACTGGGCTGAAAAGATGGCAACACCCTCAGGATATTCCCAAAAACCACTCATTTTGTCCAAAAATTTGGCAAATCACCTGAAAATTGCCTATTTCACCAAAAGAGGGAATAAACCCGGGTTCGGAAAAAGTACGTATTTTTGTACGCAAAAATACGGCCTTATACGGGCAAAATACGGCCTTTGTACGGGTCAGATCCTGGGTACGTACCCGGTTCGTACTTTGTCCCTACTTGGTACGTATTCCAAGGGTTTCCCCAAAAACAAACAAAAACAAGATAGATTATGATAAATCATTATATAAATTATGATAAATCATGATAACTTATCATAAATTATAATAAATCATGATAAAATACAATGCATTTTGATAAATCATGATATAGACCAGAAAATTATTGGATCAAGAAGAATACCCATTGAGGATTGTCAAACCAAGTTAGTGTAAATTCCAAAATCCTGAAGTTAACCAAATGTTGGGATGAAACCTTTCAAATCCAAATGCTAGAACAATATGGGCCATTATATAGTTTGGGTAGAGCGGGGAACACTAGCAACCGCTTGTGGAAGGAACCCTTTGAAAAGAATACTTGGGACAGCATACCCCAATAGCACCCGCTAGCCCTCATATGTTATGTGGATAATTTGGAAACCATTTGCCCTATCACCATATGTCCCATGGGTATTCTTGGATCAATCTGACACAACCTTATCAACCATTTGAGGGTTTTGATTTCCCAGGCAGATGGGTGGCCCCAGTGTCATCAACATCCGCTATCACCTCCCCAGCTATCAACATTTTTGCAGGCTCGGTCCTTCAGTTTGGGATCCCTGAATTTTTACCTAAATGGGAAAACCCACGCCATGTGGCAGGTTGCAAGCACCACAAAACAGTTTCCATAAATTAGATATGGGTAGGGAGATAATTTCTCCATTCCCCAAGTTCTAAATCGGTGGAACCACGTAAATATGCAAACACGGTTTTCATGTTTGCACAATCCCACCAGTCATCCCATTCCACTTGGCTGAACACAAAGAACCCATCTTGGATTGGTTCGGTGAAAGCGATCTCTGGTAGAGCCTCCTTCTTGGCAATGAAACGGGGAAACAGCTGGACCATTCGTTTTCCAAATTTTGGAGGGTAGGTCCTTAGATGGCGCTGGGCCCCCAGAACACATTGATTTCCAAAACTTCCCTAATAACATACAATTAAAAAAAAAAAAACATAGGAAAACCATAATTAATAATTGACAGGGAATCCCCGTACGTTTCAGAAACTTTGTGCCATGGTAGGCCTTTCGGCCAGATTTGCTTCTATAGGTACGAGCTGATTTGGCTCCATGGCGGAAATGCTTCTCTTGGTACTCTTTTGCCATGACTCCAAGGTCTAAGCAATTTACAGTACAGCAATTCGACCATGCTATGTGGCGTTTCATGGTCAGGCTTCCATAGTGCCCCATCCACCACACTGCTTGGAATACCTGGGGGGCATGCATAGGGAATGTTTGAACGTCATTGTTGGAAATCGATTGGATGGGACACCTAGGGTTTAAAACTCGATCCATATCCAGCTATATAAAACAAGGGTTCTAATGGCCAAACATTGCCGACAATATAGTTTCAGACCACAAAGAAATAAAGAATGGGGTGCAATGGGGAAGCTTACTGGGTAACATGGAGGGTGAAAGTTCCATTAGTATACCCCAAAGTGCCTAATCCCAAATTTGCGGGGCCGCAATTATGATGCTCGAAACCTTTTGATTTTAGGCGTGTTCTAGAAATTTCGAGCATCATAATTGCGGCATATGGCATATTGTTTTGCTTTGAGACCTTTTATTCTGAAGTAAAAAAACACCATAACAGAACATCACAGCTCTTACCCAGCTATCCCACCTTTGGGACCAACCGAAAGAGTTGCAGCACCCTGGGGTGCCAAGGCAAGACTGACGACCGTGGCTGCTCCAAGAGCCAGGCGCCGTCCATGGCAGAAACGGCAAATAGAAGAAGCATAGTCCTGGGCCGGGCCGGTGAGCCCAACACTTTATCTTCAAGGATGGCCAACAATTAATTTCAATGGTGTAACAATGGAAAAACAAACAAACTAATGATGTCTTGTCACCATGAAACCATATTTCATAATTTGTTTGAATTGATCCAAGGCATTTGAAAACTTTTTTGACGGAATCCAAATGGGAATTGATTGTCGACAACCATACACCTACATTTTTTTCCATTTTACAACCCTGGGTTGGCACGGAGGCCACAGGGTTTGTAAACGATTCTTTTCACTTAAAACCTTTTGATCTCAAGATTTCCTGAGAGGTTCCCATTGCATTGTAAGTATGGGACAATTTATAAACAGATATGGGGGATACTGCAAATATGATTTCAATCCCAGAGTCCGGCTAGCGAGAGCGTTTCCAAGATCCACCATTGGAACACCAATCCGCCCAAGTGGATTGCTAGGGGTGCGCATGTGCGTTCCAGCTGAAATGCTTACGAAGCTAGAACAAAGAAGACCAGCAACACATAGGAAGGCTCCCATCTTTCCATTCAAAATCGTGAGCAACGCTAACCTTACAGTAAAGCAAGGGATCAGCAACATGGGGGAAACACATGCATTAACATTAACAATTCTCATTTGGAAGAACTAAGCAACAATAATTTTTGACAATGAATATGGGAAGATGTTTGCTAATGTTTATAGTAACTGTACTCTTGCACATACAAGCAGCGAGAAGCCAGGATCCGACAACAAGTCCATGGCATCTTGTTTTCCCGGAAGTGGGTTCCCATAAATCACATCCAGAGCTGCAGTGGGATGACCTTGATGTTTCATGCATCTAGCCACCCATGCTTGCCCTGCAAACAGCTCCACGTAGGAGTACTTCTGGGCAGGGGAACATGCTCGTATGGTGATTTTTCCCAATCGATTTTTCCATTGAACCCAAAGGATGGGCACCCTGTTGAACCAGCTATCTACTCAAAACTGTTCATGTTTTCGCCCCCCCAAAAATACCAATCTACTGTACCATTAAAAATGTGCCCGGGCCTCTTCAAACACCGATAGGGCTGGGTTGCAACAAAGAAGTACCACACATGCCATCAACACCTGCAGGGGCAGCTTTAACAAATCCAACTATACCGACATGTGCACATACCAACACTTTACGAACCAACATGTTGCTTTCTATAACTATAATGGTAAGAGCCCCAAAATTGCAAAAACAAACCCCTGCCTTAGGTGCTTTCAAATGATGGAGCCGATGTAAGACAGTGTCCAGTTTGGCTTTACGGTCTTGCTTCATGGCTGGAAATGGACCCTCTAGGACTGGTTTGGTTGGATCAAAAAGGCTCTGGGATGCAAAGCACTGGCAACACACTTAAGAAGCTTGAATCAATCTGCAAGGGGCAGGAAATGAAACATGCCCCATATGCACCACCCAAGCGATGCCAGGCCAGCGGATCTCCTCTTCTCTGCGCCGCTTGCTCATTTGAGAGGCAGCCTGGCGATGGGAAAGAGACCAGCTGGGAAATGAGAAGTGGGGGCACTGCTAGATCTGCGAGGTTATACTTCTCCCAATGGTTCCTGGTGATCAAATATGTTGACCTTGAAGGGAAATTTGGAATAATGGTGAGAATATAATTCACCTTCAGGAATTTCACCGCTCCAGCACATATTATGAAGCTAACCTCGTCAATACTTAGCCAACAGTGATAAGGTTTCAAATACGTATTTACCTTTGATTTCTGATATCCAACAGTTTGGGAATGAATAGTGCTAGATTCACAATGATCGGGGGGGCCCTGTGTCAGTGGATCAATATGGCTAAAGAAATGCATATCCTAATCTGAACCCGGGTGTTTTGCCACATTTTTTCTCCAAGCGCATCTTCCTCAATGCTAGCGGCAACAGTGTTGAATCTTGTTGCAGGGACAAGGCAAGATGTGGCCATTCACTGGAACCTGCTGGATAGAACATGTGAAATCTAAGTGGCTAGCATCCACCAATCCTCGACATGTAATCGACATCGCTATTCAGAACAAAGTAAGTAATACAGTTTTGGAAGCATAATTGCACAAATATATTTACTGTAATCATCACTGCTGGTTCCTTCCCTGGTGAACCATGGCACTGTTGCAAGAGCTTGGGGAAGCTAAGCGCAATGAGTTCCCCCACGATTTGGATAAATGTTCCGAGCATTCTTTTTTAAGATGCTAGCGCACCAGTTCTGAGATCTCAGCCACCTTTCCTATATTAAAACACATGTGGCAATCCCCTGGCTTGAAATGAAAACATGTCCAAACACTTGTGTTTTTTCCCCTGTGGCAGGCTCAGCCGACTGGAAAGCCCTCACTCGATTTCTGCCAGATACCCAGCAGCTGCATGCTGGGAGAGGTCATCCACATTGTCCTCGGTGACATCCATCTCCTTCCAAAGGTTGGTAGAGTACTTCCAGAACTTGTCCTGGCAGGGCCCAATAATTGGAGAGATACATATTCAATGGGGGAACATGGACATAGCCAATGAGATATATTAGTTTACTGTATATAAGCTAGTGTAAGGTACGAATATGGATTATATATATAATAAGATGTTGGCTATATATATTATAAAATATTTTACTGTAGGATTGACATTGGGAGCTAGTGGGTTGGGATCTTAGTTCAATCCAACCTTGGTATTTTCCACCCAACCTTGATCCCAATCTGGTTCTTAAGATATTGGAAGGGGCCCAAGAACCAACCGTTTAGCATATTTTAGCATTACATTGATCGATCTATGTACATGATGCCCAGCAAAACAAATGTAACATATATTTGATGTTGAAACCATTTTACCTCCAAACGCACAGACAAAACAAAAACCACAAAACTTGGAAAGGTCCGGGATGCAGAAGGAAAAGGCAAACAAACAAGATAAACATTTCAGAGCCGGTGATAATTGACCTTGGACTCCTTGGGTGCTGAACCAAAATATCTCTAAAATGACTTGCAAACAGATTTAAAACACAGCTCCTCATGAGCCGAGAAAAAATTCACCCTGGGCTTGATGTGCTGGTTGAAAGCTTTCCTCAAAGCTAGCCACTTTGCCTTGCCAACCGTGCTGCTTGGCTGAACCCTGCGAGCGAAGGTCTGGGCTTCTCCGGGGGCTGCTCTTTTCTTGGCTTTCATCTTGGGTTCAGCAGAAGGTGTCACTGCTTCACCCTTGTGACCATCACCATTCCCAGTGTCAGGGGCAGGGGCTGCAGTGCTGGGGTTTGCTGATGTTGCCTCATGTGCAGGTGCCACTTTGGTCTGATCCTTCTTCTTCTTTTTGTTTTCATTCTTGGCAAGCTCATTGCCTACTGAATCACCTTGCTTTGGGTCTGCCTGTGCGACCTTTCGCTTTCGAGTTACCTTTGGTTTCGCCTGGTGATCACCTGGTGTTTCATCAGGCTTGTTGGCATCCATACCCAACCCCTTGTGATTCTTGTCTGGGTCAGTTTCATCCTTTGAGTCAGTAGGCTCAGCAGGCTTTGTTTCAGGCTCCAAAGCTGTATCCGTGAGATGGGGAGCATCCAAGGCACTGGATTCCATTTCATCAGGGATCTCATCCTTTTTGCGTTCATCTGAGTTTTCCTTTGTGTCGTGATTCTTTCTCTTGGCACTTGTTTTTGCTTTCGCCTTTGCCTTTGCCTTTCCTTTCGCCTTTCCTCGAGGTCGCCCCCTGGCTTTTGGTTTAGGGTTTGCTCCATCCCCAGGTGCGGCTGCTGTCCCATCCCCAGACTCGGCAGTCTCAACTTCCCTCAACGCAAATTGCGCCCGGCGTAGGACCTCAGCTGGCAGGCCACTAAGTATATGGGAAAGGGTATATAAGAAAGTGATAAAAGGTCACCTCGGGAAGGAACAATCTATCTCAAACAAGTTGGGACTACCAAACGGTCTGGAACAGCAAAAGGAATACCAATCCCACAGTCGCCCTTAAAAATAATTTCATCTAGAAACAAGAGGGGGTGGAGATGGGAATTCAGGCTCCTCGGCATCGAAGCTCTCTGCCAAACTGTCCAGTTCATGGGGGGCGAGAGGTAAGGTGTCACCAGTGTCCGCTCCATAGGGCAAACTGTCCATGACAACAACCGGGTTCTTGGTGGCCTCCAAATTCTGCTTGGCTTTCCTTAGCTTCTTTGTGTTAATTACAAACGAATGGGAAAACAAATAGGGAGAGAGAGAGAGAGAGGGAGAGAGGAGTTGGCTTGGGAGGACGCATCTACCTTTGAAAGGGTCAAAGCTGAAGGTAAAGTATTGCTTTATATAACTCAAAGCTGAATGTCTGGGCCATTTGTTCCCTTTTGGCACTGGCCAAAGCCTTTTGAATGCGGAGGATTTCCATGTTAAGCTCATCAGCCGTCATGGTTGTCGCTTTTTCGGGGGTGTCGTCGATCACAACACATTTGTCCTCCTTCACCATCTCAAGGTTCTTGGAATCAACCTTTGGGGAATGCATGGGTGACTCTGGTTGGGAAAGGGGCACTTTCTCATCATCTTCATGGCTGGGCGAGAGGTTCTGGGAGTCAAAGATGTCAAAGCTTGCGTGGGCAGGCGTCATGGGAGACTTGGGTTCATCCTCAAGCATGCATTGGAACATCTCATGGGGTTGAAGGATGTCTTCACCTTCATCACTGTCAGGGTCAACATCAGAGCCGATGTCATCCATGTCCATACCATCGTCACAGTCAGGTCCACTGTCGGCAGCAGGTTCGTCAGTCATGGTTATGTCAGTGTCCTAGGGTTTTGAAACTAAGTCTCACAAAACCTGATCCCTAATAGAATCTAAATAAGCACAGTTGAAACAAATTGAAACTCCTGTGTTTGCTTGATTCTTACAACCCTGTCCTCAAAGCTAGTCTCAGGGTGAAAAACCAGAGTCATCAACTTTTGAAAAAGTTTGCTTCTGCAAAGTACATCGCGGTTCAACTTTTTCTTGACCAAAACCATGAAACCTTTGGCGAGCTTTGCCTCCTTCTGGATATCCCTCTTGACAGGACATGGAAGCTTCATCCTGATGTAGAGCTGTTTGATCCTTAAATTTGGCAAGGAATGAATGGTGGCGGGGATGTTTGGGGAACCAATGACAATTGAACTTATCATGGAAAGAACCATGTGAAAAGCAACAACGAAGTTAACAACTCAAAAACCAAACCAAGAAAGAACGACAAAGTACCAAATTTGAGAGAAAACTCTGTTTCGCAACTGCAGGAACTGTGACCTGGCTAACCTCATCGTTGGGTAAACGAAGTCGCTTAACTAAAGGAACCAAAACCTCGTAGTTGCGCTCCCCACAGCTCACTGTGAGCTCTGGCACCGCACAGCGCAGTGCAGGGGCAAACAAACAACCCTTGACCCTCATGTGCTCCCTGACCATGTCACATGCGTCCCATTCAGCGGCAATGCCATCTAGATTTGGCGCATCCGCCATGCCCAAACTAAGATGAGACCCACGTGTTCTGGCTACCGGCTTGGGCTGAAAGATATGGCCATGCAGGTTTTCAGGCGGATATAGAAAATAAACAACAACGAGGTCAAAAAATAAGTTGAGTAGCCAATGGATATAGCACACCACAAACAAAATTGTTTACATTGAGCTGCCCACATAGTTCTTTTTTTCCGATAACTGGCTTGGAACCATATGCCCCAAAGATTTTTTAGTTTGGCGGCCTTTTTAGAAAACATGCATTGGGTTTGACATCCTCAAATAACCTTATTTCTAAATATTCATCCTGTGGTGGTATGACTTGTTGGGGTTATGAATCAATCTGATATATAGATTAAAGATGTTGCCTACCCATAGTTCACACATCCTTTTACTATCTCTTTAATTGGTTTGCTCTATAATGGTGCCATCCTATTTTGGGATGATCAATATGAAGATCTAGCTACTCCGAGTTTAGGGTGTGGAACCCAATGGGTTATCCCAGAAATATTAGTTGACCACCGGTGCCCAGGTCCTGGCCTTCAGTTGGCAAAATGCCAGCGTAGATCCATCACCACTTCGATGGCATGGTCAAAATTCCGCTTGAGAAGAAGCGGCAGGTGTGATGATGGGGATATTAAGGGATGGAAAGATTAAACTCATGGCATTCTAATTTGTTGGGATGATGAAATATCAAATAAACCTTAGATACCATCATGTGGGGAGATGTTGCTATATATCCATATTCAAAATACGGCCTTTTGCAAAATACGGCCTTTGGTTAAAAAGAGCCTCTTTTGGCCCCAGGGATGTATTCTGAAAAGGGTATCTAAATCGAGGGTCATCTGGGGTAGAGGGTATATATATAGATATATATATATATATTCACAGTATTGCTGGTTCACCCTTTTTATTACTGGTAAATCCTCCATTGTTCCAAACCACCAACCAGTATTGTTGCTTCCCCAATCAGTTGACCCACTCCCCACGCAATACCAGCGGCCACATCAATCTGATGTTTTTTCATCTCCTCGTCGCTCAGAGTCTTCAGCTGTCGCACCTTCCTGTGGCAACTGCGACGTCCACGAACGAAGGGGGCGGGAACAAATAGAAATGCCATTGAGTGATTTATGTAGGATTTGTATGGGATCTATTGGTGATTTATACGGTGAATCATTTGTATGCTGATTTATTGAATGGTTTATATGGGATTTTAATGGAATCTAGATGGGATTTCAATGTACAAGTAGGGCTAATACTAAGTATACGGGTTTAAAACCACATCTTTGCAACAGTTTGGAACAGGGCTTGTTTTTCAAAATCTCAGCGTCTGGTAGAGCACCATTTGCTCCAGAACTTTCGCCGTTTTCCGCCAGGTCGATGTTTCCGACGTCGCAGCTGGCCGCCACCTCTGACCTGGAGTCGACATGGGGAAATGGTGAGTCCATGGCGATTTAGTCGGACGACTAAAGGGATCATAAGGATTGTTTTAAGGGGATTCAATGATTGAAAAAATGGAAATTGGAAACCATATGCAAGCTGGTGCCCCAGTTAGCTAAGTTGGTTTATATAACTTCAATAACTAGTAACTAGGGTTTATGATAAACATATCTAGAGTTAATTGGGAATATAAACCAAAACCAAAACCAATTTGTAACTGGAGGGAACCACCTTGAAGTCGTTGACTTGTAGGTAAATGGAATCCAAACGGTGTCAAATGATGTTGATGATCAACAATGTAAACTAAATATTGATCAAGAAAAACATGATAGAAGAAAAAACAAACACTTGGCTGAATGATTTCTAGGAAATGGATGGAACCAGCCCGAATGGGCTGGGCATCAAGCGGTGCCAAAGAAGCGTTCTAGTGTTTGTCCAGGCTTAATCAATCCCTGCTTTGTCAATCAGGGTTACCAATTTTAACAAATGGGTCCCTATAAGTGGAACTAAGTGGGTATAGACAACCAATGTTCAAGGTCACCAAACTGCTGCCAGGTTGCGATAAGCGGTGCCAGCCACGAAAAGTCTCACTAAACACAACCTTGCAGTGTCATGAATTGGCCCAGGAAAGTGCGTAAACAAAGATTGTAAACGTGTATCTTAAACCGGTTTTAGTGGGGGTTGATTATGGTTGATTGAGGGTCTAGCTACACGCAGATGGGAAAGAAGAGCATATTCCAAAAAAAAAAGAAAAAACATAAAAAAACAAAAACATGTAGAACGGAGCCAACAAACATGCGTCAACATTGTTTTGCATACTACCAGGTTATAAACAGGTAAAACCCGAACTACCAGCTATTTTGAATATCGTTACAAATGGGGTGTCCACCAGGTGTGGAGTTGGTCCAGGCGGTCCCAGTGTTTGGCTGATGGGTTCCTGCACAGCTTGGTCTCCCGGATCTGGACATTCAAACTTTCCCAGTCATTGTTCCACATGGCCAAGACCCATACCCTCTGGTAAATTAACGTAACTATGGAAAATCACCATTTTTCATGGGAAAACTCACTATAAATGGCCATTTTCAATAGCTATGTTAATTTACCAGAGTGTACCATCTTGGCTCGCCTGTATTGTAAGATTAGCATTGGAGTGGGACTTGACTTTGGGAGCCGCAGTTCCCTGAAATCCCCAAAGGTCGGTGCTTGGACAAGTCTTGCAGATGGTTCCCAAACGCAAAGCTCCTTTGACCCTGCTGGAAGCTGGATGGCTGTCAGTAAGGAAATTTATCACTGCATGTTATCTGAACCATACATTGTAAACCAACTCGTTGGTGCTTAAAATCAGCTGTGAATTCATACCTCTTTAGTAGAATTGGTGACACATACTCCCAAGTGTTAAATTGTCCTGAATTCTACTTTTGGAATATGAATTTCCAATTTTGTTATTTTGATTTCATTCATCTTTTGAATTTCCAATCCAAAATCACAAAAATCAAGCCCAACATGACATTTTTGGGGCACAGAAAAAAGTGACCACAATTCTTTGACAAACCTTCTGTCAGCGAGCTGGCCATCACAAGTCATACGGGTGGCTTCATAAAATGGGGGTGGCTTCAAAATGGAGGTTTCCAAAAATGGAGGTACCCCAAAATGGATGGCTTATAATGGAAAATCCTACTATCTTCAATTTTGGATGATTTGGGGGTATACCTATTTTAGGAAACCTCCATAGAACGCCAGTTTCTGTGGGACCAAAGTGAACGAACCCGACCCTAGAGCATAGTACAAGGTGGACCAACCCCAACTCATAGTGATATACACAACAGACACATGTGAAACATGATTATTTTTGAAAACACGTAAATAACTATAATTATATATATATATACATATTTGTATATGTACATACACGTTATCATATGTATATACAGTTGTATTATAAAGATATACTTACTTCATTCACCATTATATGGGCATGTGTGTATACTTGGCGGTTCACTCCAGTATTAACTCGGGTGACGTCTGCCACACGTTCTTATACAAACCCATATGCCAAATGATCACTTATGATACAGTATAAAGATATAAACAGCACGTATATAATATAATATATATATATATATATATATATATAATATATAATATAATATATATATATATATACTGTAATCATATATAATATGTATATATATATAATATTATACAATATTATACACATATGTTACCCCACAAAAGATAGAACAGCCTCAAACAATTAATATTTTAGGATTTTACCAAGTTCCATCTTCGGATTATCAGGTCCTCTGTCAAGCAACGCCAAGCCGAAGCCTCGGGGCCACCGGTTGACCTGCAGACGCCGGTGGCGTCTTCGTGCTGTAAGAAGAGGGACCTTTGTTGGGCTAATACTGAGACACAAAATACGGAACATTACGGACAAAAAGCTGATAAGACTGGTGATTTTTTGTGATTGTAATATTGTAATCATAATTTATGTTGATTTATTTTAGCAACTAGCGCGGAAGATGTAATGTGTATGTTCACCCACTTGCTAGCTAGCTAAGCACAAAAAAAATGCCGATCTATGTAGGGACTTTCCGACGACAATACAAGGTGGTGCCCGCCCAATTATGCTTGTCCGCTTTTAAACCATAGTAAAATCATAGATATGGTTAGCATAAACCCAAACGTGAAATTGGACTTATGTGGCCCCCAACTTTGCGATTTGCTTCACTGGGGCACCACCTTCATGAAATCCCCATTAAAACCCGTGAAATCACCAGGAATTTTCAGAATAGTTCCACTGAATTCCAATAAAATCACATGAAATCCCCATTAATCCCCATTAATCACCATTAATCCCCATAAAATCCCCATGAAATTGCCATGAAATCCCGGCATCCACCTTTGACTCGGCGTCGCTCCCGATGCTGCCGTTGCGAGGGTCGCTCTCCTCGGGGCGAGACTGCCGTTCTGCGTTCTGGGAAAGACGGCCCGAAAGGGCCCGAAATACCAATTCTTAAGGGTGATGAATAGGGGTTAATAAGGGTTAGGCCAGATAAATGGTTACAACTGGATATCTACAGTTCTGGCCATTTATTAGTTACAACTGGTTATAAATCGGATTATATAAAATGTTGTTTTTCCTTTTTAATGGGATTGTAAGTATTTAAAACTGGTAAAGGGCCATGACTGCACCAATAATAAATGATTATTTCTATGGGATTATACATAAATGGGGTTAATAAGTCACTGAAACAAGCCAATTTGTGAAATGTATACCACTGTAAAATCCCATATGACATAACCATTTATAGTTAATAAAGGGACATAACTATAGAGTATCATGGATCTACAATGGGACGAATAATGAATAACCATTGCTGCATAGCGAAGCCATGGCCCATAGATTCCATAGATGATAAGAGTGGTGATTTTCTGGTCACCGCTATGTGAAACAACCAGGTTGGGTAACATGTCTGGTAACCCCACAGATGCCAACTCAAAAAGGTGGGTCGATATGAAGAAATATGAAGTATATAAATACTGTTCGGCATCTTTTTGGGGGTGGCAGCTACAAGATATGTAAAACAGAAATGAGTGTGTATATATATAATTATATATATATGATATATATATAAACAGCTGGATAAGCTAAACATTGTATATCAACATGATTGTGGATTGAAAGGCTTTGCGGTTGAGTGCTGAAATTGATAGATGTTGAAATTGACACATGCACTATTGATACTTGTTGATACAAATAGTGCATTTGCATTAGGCATTTATGCATGTAAATGCACGTATCCAATCACATATATATATATATATACATGAATATATACACATATGCATAGGTACGCCAAGCACACTTGCCTAGTATCATACTATACATATACATACATACATGCATATATATATATGTATGTATGTATGCATATGTGCTTGTATCGTTTCATGCATACATGTAAGTGCATCATGACATAGACCAAAGTATTCATTACATCCAAACACACATTCACACGCAGGTTTCAAAACAAGACAAACTACAATAAACAACATCGTGTAATCTTCATATGTAAAAGGAAATGGAACACTTGCTATTTTACTATGTGTATACTGTGTACATAACTATAAATATATATATATTTATTTACATACACGACATGTTTTAGATATACGTACACCAACATCTGATTATATCATCGCTGATAGACTTTGTGACATGTACCTTACTAAAGGTGTAGCAACATATTTCATCGTACAAGTACAGTCAAAACTACATACAAGTAGGTGGTGACTCGTTGGGTCCAGAAGTGTGTTGGTAGTTCTAGGCGCAGGGACTAGTTTAAGTTATATACTAGTATACCAAGCATGTGATTCTATGTGACTGCTCCTACATCCGTGTTGGTTCATAAATATGTCTTGAACCTTGAACATCAACAAAAATCAACATGAAAAATGTCAGTAAAATAACAACGAGTTCCTCCGGCAATCTGAGATGGGTAAACAGGATTCGCACTTTATAGATTACCAGAGGGATCCAAAGGGTATGTTTTATAGCGACATCCCTCAAAGCACTATGACGCTATGAGTATATGTCCCTACATAACTGGTTGGTGGTTTCATCCCCTCTGAAAAATATGAGTTCGTCAGCTGGGATGATGACATTCCCAACTGAATGGAAAGTCATAAAATTCATGCTCCAAACCACTAGTGATTATTAACCATTATTAACCATTATTAACCATTATTAACCATCATTAACCATCATTAAAAGCCATGTTCCAAACCACCAACCAGATAACAGTTCATCCAAACTTGGATCATTGACAGTTCGTGGGCCGAAACTTGGGGATGATTTGGCCAAATGGCCATCAAAAATCCCACCACAACGATAGATTCCCACAGTCCAACTGTGGACTTCCCGCAAAATTCGCCACATCGTCAGCAAAACCAAGTATAATCTGTTGGTTTTATCATATATCATAATTTTCCCCATTCAGATTGCCATAAATAAATTAAGTCCAATGTTTAGTCTAAGATGTTAGTCCAATGATAGCTGGTAACATTCAATAACACTAACTTTGGCAAATCCACCATTTGTTTCTTCCCACCATGGTATCGGGATGGCTAACGGGCGCTCCTTCAACATGGATGTTTCCATGTGGGCTTCAGGATCTTTTGGCTCCATGGGCCAAAACTATTGGAACAAGAACTTGGAGAAAAAGGGAAAGAAAATGCGGAAATTATGGGAAAATTGTGGGACAATTATGGTTTGTAACATCATATACTGGAATTTCCAATAATCATCTACAGTTATGGTCATTTACCAGTTATGACTACTAACACCACCCCATTTATAGAACCTATAATCCCAGTGAAATAACCAGTTATACCTAATAGTCATGGCCATCACTGCAGTTTTTTTTAGCGAAAAACCATCCTGGAACATCCCTATCAGGCTCCATGGGCCTGATGGGAAGGACACCCTTCTGGCCAAAGCCAAATAGAGTCACTTGCTTGAAAATCCACTTGGTGGCTCATCCCATTTAGTAAGTGAGTTATAACCCCAGTTACAAGTGCATTAACCCTACTTATCCCATTTATAACTGGGGTTATAACTCACTTACTAAGTGGGATGAGCCACCAAGTAGACACCTACATCTACAAAAATACAGAGTCAAGGTTGAGTCAAGGTTCCAAAAGCTGATGGTAAGTTGTGGCCGAATTACATGCGGTTATTCTAGGTAAACCACCAAAGTGATCCCATCAACGCCAAGTAAAACACCCGTTTTTTTTACATGTCTTTATGAATAGTTCCCAGCTCCTTTGATGCGTACATAAGAATTTTCATGGGTATGCCTCTGGGCCGCAGATTTACTCACCCATGTTCACTTAAGTGATCGTCCATAAGATTTTCCGGGATCTCCCAGGATCGCGCCCTGCGATGTTGGAAAGCTCAGCCGAAAACGACGGTTCCGAAAACTACGCAAATCCCATATGCGAACCATGGTGCTGGAATATTTACCTACATTTCAGCTATTTTGGGGCTAAATGTAGGTACATATTCCAGCACCATGGTTCGCATCTGAGAATGTGATCCATCATGTTCCAGACCTTATGTGGCTTACAAAATTGTGGCTTACAAAACGAAGCCCCTAAATGTTACTGGACAAAATCCAACGATGACCATAATGTTCCAGATCAAGTCCGCTACAGTTGTGGCCCAAAATACCAGTTATAAGATGTTATAAGATGTTATAAGATGTTATAAGATGTTATAAGTCATTTTTGAACCCCAGTGATGAAATGTATAACACCATTTACAACCATTTATAACTAATAAATGGCCATAAACCCAACATAAACCCAAACAGTATTGGAGTTTAACAAAACACTTGGCTATTTAAGAGGCTCCACCCACCGGTGATATCATGGTTGGGGAAATGAAGACGTTCAGTACAAGTTTTAAAGCATGTTAAGTTGTTTGACAGGTTAAACAACCTGAATGCATCAGCAAACACGCTTGTTTTGCTTGAGCCATAACAACACAGGTATAAGAGTAATATACAATGTATGTACAGTGAGACCCCTAAACAACACCCCCCGCCGCCCCGCAGTTTCACGGAGAGCGGAGTGTGCACGCCTGCCAGAAGTGACCTGAGAGCAGGCGGAAGATCATCACTGGCAACTTAATTACTCTACTGGTGTTGCTTTGGTCTATGCTCAACGGATGCATGAGGCAAAAAGGTAATCGGATGTTTTTGGCGATCCTGGGCATGGCGCGTGCTTGGAAATAGCAAAAGCGACATCGGCCTGGCTTCCGCCAAGGCATAGGAGCATTACCACTCCTTTCATTGCCTCGGAAACTTGAAAGCTACTGTATCAGGCCTATGTACACGGCTATATACACGCAAAACTACCACAAAGGATCGGATGCTGGTGTCGTTTTCTTTTGAAGCAATTGGGAAACCTTTCAAGTTAATCAAGTTGGAATTTCAAGTTTTGAAGATGTGTGCATTTCGATTGAACTGAATGACCATGGGTCAGCTTTCATCCAATCGGCCAAACCTTCCGGTAGGCATAAAATCATGGCATAAGATGTGAAACATCTACCAAGACTCAAACTCTATAGTATACCGTCCCGTCATTGTAGGTGCGCTTGAAGTGCGGCTGGCCGTTGATCTCGCAGTACTCCTCAGCAATCACGAGCGGCATCCTCGGCACTTGCTGTGGAGGCTCTGCTGCAGGAGCTGATCCAGAGGCTGCT